>JGI24710J26742_10000944_pt1 | contig 27055 bp, 29 predicted proteins | sample BioPla2DNA2_FD_26742 | JGI IMG/M metagenome (IMG submission 26742)
AAGAACAATTAAGCAAGAAATTATACAGAGAAAAGGATTAGCTGAGAACCTTAAATTATGTAGCTTAGAATTGGAACACTTTGTGAGTCGGATTGGAGAATTAAGTAGACAATCCCGTATCAGGCGTTAACGAAAAAGAGAACTAAAAAGGATGGTACCGCGGTCAATTTACGCTCCTTGTTGGGGGCGTTTTATTATTTTAGGAGGAGACTTATGTTTGAATTTATGACAATTAGAGAGTTGTATGAACTATTTAAAGCTAATAACATGATGGAAATCGATGGTTTAGAGTATGTTCAACTGCAAGGATGGATTAAAACAAATCGTAATAATGGACAGGTTGGTTTCATTGAATTAAATGATGGAACATATTTTAAAAACTGTCAGTTAGTTTATACTAGCACTTTAGAAAATTTTGAAGAACTGGCTAAAAGTTTAACTGGTACTGCAATGACTGTTATTGGAAAATTTAAATTAACTCCAGAAATGAAACAACCATTTGAAATTGAATTAACTGAAGCAGTTATTGATGCACCTTGTTCAAATGATTATCCACTTCAAAAGAAAAGACATAGCTTTGAGTACTTAAGAGAAATCCCTCATTTAAGACCAAGAACAAACACTTTTAATGCTGTATTTAGAGTTAGGAGTGCTTTAGCAATGGCTCTTCATGAGTTTTTCCAAAATCAGGGTTTTGTTTATGTTCATGCTCCAATCATTACTGGAAATGATGCAGAAGGTGCTGGAGAAGCATTTACGGTTACTACTAGGGAAGATGGTAAGTATGAAGAAGATTTCTTTGGTAAAAGAGCATCTTTAACTGTATCTGGCCAACTACATGTTGAAGCTTATGCTTTAGCATATCGTGATGTTTATACTTTCGGGCCTACATTTAGAGCTGAAAATTCAAACACTAAAAAACATGCTAGTGAGTTTTGGATGTGTGAGCCAGAAATGGCTTTTGCTGATTTGGAAGATGATATTAACTTAATGGAAGATATGGTAAAAAGCTGTATTGAATATGTTTTTGATAACTGTCCAGAAGAAATGCAATTCTTTAATGATTTCATTGATAAAGATAAAACATTGATTGAAAGATTAAAAAAGGTAGTTGAAACACCTTTTTCAAAAATCACTTATAAAGATGCTTTAGATGAATTAAAAGAAGTTGAAGACAAATTTGAATATAAGATTCATTGGGGAATGGATATTCAAACTGAGCATGAAAAATATTTAACTGAAAAATATGGACCAGTCTTTGTTATGGATTATCCAAAGGAAAGTAAAGCTTTTTATATGAGATTAAATGATGACAATATCACGGTTGCTGCAACTGATTTATTAATGCCAGTAGTTGGTGAGTTATGTGGTGGTTCGCAAAGAGAAGAAAGATATGATGTTTTATTAAATAGAATGAAAGAAATGAATGTACCTATAGAACCACTTCAATGGTATTTGGACTTAAGGAAATATGGATGTTGCCAACATTCAGGATTTGGTGTCGGTTTTGAAAGACTATTGATGTATATTACTTCAATGGAAAATATTAGAGATGTCTTATCTTATCCGAGAACTCCAAGAAATTTAGATTTTTAATATATTAAGCCTAATTTTAAAATTGGGCTTTTTTAGTTTTAAAAAATAGAAAAAGATAAATATGTTAAAATATAGTTGTTGATTTAGGGAGGATGTATGAGAAATAAAGTTTATGTAACAGTTGAAAATTTAATTAAAGAAGTTGAAAAAACTCAACATGAAAATGTGGAAATGGTAGCACAAAAATTAGCTGATAGTATTAAAAATGGTGGAATTTTACAAGCTTTTGGTTCAGGTCATTCATATAGCAGTGCTTTGGACCAAACAACTCCAAATATGATACAAAGAATAAGCGGGATATTTGAAAGAAATCCTTTGATTTCAAAGGAAATATAGCCTTTTCTAAATTTTAATTGATTTAGGAAATGCTCTTTTTTTATGCTCGGATTTAAAGAAAGAAAGAAGTGAGGCACTATAATTTAATAGTGAAATTTTTATATGTTGCAGTTGATTGGAGAGTTTAATGAAAAAATTATTCTATGTTCTATCATACAAATTCATATATAATCATACAAAATCATATAAAATTATTGTAAATTTTTTAATAAAAATATATAATATAAGATGTAAAGATATAAGTCCAAAGGAGAGAGAAATATGGATTCTGTTGATAAGAATGAAGAGAAGTGGGTAAGCATCGAAGAGGCTGCTAATCATCTTGGAGTTAACAAAGATACAATCAGAAATTGGATAAAAAAAGAAAATGGAATACCAGCTCATAAAATAGGAAAACTATGGAAGTTTAAATTATCTGAACTTGATGAGTGGGTAAAAAGTGGAAAAAGTGCTATTGAGTAATAATAGTAAAAAATAGTAAAAGATAGAAAATCATAGTAAAAAATGGAGGAGATTGAAAATGGCAAGTAACCGTGAAAGAGAAGAACTACATAAAGCAATATGGTCTATTGCAGATGACTTAAGAGGTTCTGTTGATGGATGGGATTTCAAGCAATACATATTAGGTATTATGTTTTATAGGTATATATCAGAAAACATAGCAAATTATATAAATGAAGGAGAAAGAAAAGCAGGTGATGCTACTTTTGATTATGCTAAATTAAAAGATAGTGAAGCTGAATGTGAAAGAGCAAATTTGGTAAAAGAAAAAGGTTTCTTTATACTTCCATCTGAATTATTTTGTAATGTAGTCAAATCAGCCAAGAGTGATTCAGCAACATTTGTAGATGTCGAAGGAAAGACTAAAAGCGTAAAAGATAATTTAAATGAATATTTAGAAATGATATTCAATAACATTGAAAATTCTGCAAAAGGTGCAGAAAGTGAAGATGACTTTGCTGGGCTATTTGATGATATAGATGTTAACAGCAATAAGTTAGGCTCTACAGTTACAAAAAGAAATGAAAAACTTGTAAAAATTTTAGATGGGATTGCAGGAATTAAACTAGGAAATTATCAAGATAACAATATTGATGCATTTGGAGACGCTTATGAGTTTTTAATGTCTATGTATGCATCTAACGCTGGAAAGTCGGGAGGAGAATTTTATACGCCACAAGAAGTAAGTGAATTGTTAACAAGACTTGCTATAGTTGGAAAAACATCTGTTAATAAAGTATATGACCCTGCCTGTGGTTCTGGATCACTTTTGTTAAAATCAGCAAAAATATTAGGAAAAGATAATGTTAGAAATGGTTTCTTCGGACAGGAAATAAATTTAACAACATATAACCTTTGTAGAATAAATATGTTTTTGCATGATATTGATTATGATAAGTTTGATATTGCCTGCGAAGATACTTTAGTTTCTCCGCAACATTGGGATGATGAGCCTTTTGAAGTTATAGTTTCAAATCCACCATATTCTATTAAGTGGGCTGGGGATGATGATGCTGTATTAATCAATGATCCTAGATATTCTCCAGCAGGGGTACTTGCACCAAAGTCAAAGGCAGATTTTGCATTTATAATGCATTCTTTATCTTGGTTAGCAACTAATGGTACTGCCTCAATAGTATGTTTTCCAGGTATTTTTACTAGACCTGGAGCAGAACAAAAAATTCGTAAATATTTAATAGATAATAATTTTATTGATTGTATTATAAAACTGCCTGCAAACTTGTTTTTTGGAACATCTATTGTTACTTGCATTATGGTATTGAAAAAAAGTAAAAAAACAAATGATGTCCTATTTATCAATGCTTCAAACGAATTTTCTAAAATTACAAACAATAATAAATTAGAAGAATCAAACATTGAAAATATTATGAATTATTATTTGGATAGAAAAGACATAGAATATATTTCTAAAGTAGCTACAAGAGAAGAAATAGAAAAAGAGAATTATAACTTGGATGTAACAACTTATGTTGAAGAAGAAGATACTCGAGAAAAAATTAATATAAAAGAATTAAATGAAAAAATATACTTAAATAGTCAAATTTTAAGTAAGTCAAAAGATGATTATGAGAAAGCACTAATAAGTATTAACAAAAAGCTAGATAAAATTAAGGAAAAGATGAACTCTGAAGAAGTAGAGCATGTATCATTAGATAAAGTTTGTGAAATTAATACGGGAAGTCAATTAAACAAGACAAAGTTATTAGGTGAAGGACAATATGCTGTAATAAACGGAGGAATAAATCCATCAGGATATTGGAATGAATATAATACTGATGCAAACACAATTACTATTAGTCAAGGAGGAGCATCTGCTGGGTATGTAAATTACATGGAAAGTCCATTCTGGGCTGGTGCTCATTGCTATGTTGTAAAGCTAATAAATAAAGAAGTTGATTATAAATTTTTATACTACTTTATTAAAAGTAAAGAGTTTGAACTACAAAAATGTCAACAAGGAGCTGGAATACCTGGATTAAGTAGAAAGTCTGTTTATTCATTAAGTTTTCCACTAATAAAAAAAGAAGAGCAAAAAGAAATAGTGGAATTATTAGATAACTATACAGAGCTATCTCAAAAAATATGTGAATGTTTAAATAATGAATTGGTAATGAGAGAAAAAGAATACAATTTTTATAGAGAGAACTTATTATCATTTGAGGAGTCGAAAATAGATGAGTAAATATAATATTGTAATGGAAACAAGTAGCAGCACAGTTGTTGCTGAATATGAGCCAGAGAAAAAAAGGTCTGAGGCATATCAAAGCGAGGCAGCGTTAGAAAAAGAATTTATTAGAATGCTTACTGAACAAGGGTATGAATATTTAACTATAAATGATTCAAGTGCTCTTGTTAATAATCTTAGAACTCAATTAGAGCTATTAAATGATTATAAATTTAGTGAAAACGAATGGACTAGGTTCTTTAATAATAATATTGCTAATAACAATGAAGGAATAGTAGAGAAGACTAGAAAAATCCAAGAGGACCATATCCAGGTACTAAAAAAAGATGACGGAACAAGTAGAAATATTTATTTAATTGATAAAAAGAATATTCATAATAATAGATTACAGGTTATTAATCAATATGTAGAAAATGATGGTAACTACGATAATAGATATGATGTTTCGGTTCTAGTTAATGGATTACCTCTTGTTCATATCGAACTAAAAAGAAGAGGGGTGGCATTAAAAGAGGCATTTAATCAAATAAATAGATATCAAAGAGATAGCTTTTGGGCTGGTAGTGGATTATATGAATATGTACAAATATTCGTAATTTCAAATGGTACAAATACAAAGTATTATTCTAATACTACAAGAGAAAGCCATATAAAAGAACAAATAGCCTCAAGAAATAAAAGTAAGAAAACAAGTAATAGCTTTGAATTTACTTCTTATTGGGCAGATGCTACTAATAAACCAATAAATGATTTAGTTGATTTTACTAGAACTTTCTTCTCTAAACATACTTTATTAAATATATTAACTAAATATTGTGTGTTTACATCAGAAGAATTATTACTTGTAATGCGTCCATATCAAATAGTAGCAACTGAAAGAATTTTAAATAGAATTGAAGTGTCATCAAATTATAAAAAGATGGGAACTTTAGATGCTGGAGGTTACATCTGGCATACAACAGGTTCTGGAAAAACACTTACTTCATTTAAAACTGCACAACTTGCAAGTAAACTAGATTATATAGATAAAGTATTATTTGTTGTAGATAGAAAAGACCTAGACTATCAAACAATGAGAGAATACGACAGATTTGAAAAAGGTGCTGCTAATGGTAATAGAAATACAAAGATATTACAAAAGCAAATAGAGGATGATAACACTAGAATTATTGTTACTACAATACAAAAGTTAAGTGAGTTTGTTAAAAGAAATCCAACACATCCAGCTTTTCAAAAGCACCTAGTTCTAATATTTGATGAATGTCATAGATCCCAATTTGGAGATATGCATAAATTAATAGTTAAGAACTTCAAGAACTACCACTTATTTGGATTTACTGGAACTCCTATATTTGCTAAAAATGCAACAAATAAATCTAATCCTGACTTCTGTACAACAGAGCAGGCATTTGGAGATAAGCTACATACATACACAATTGTTGATGCTATTAATGACGGCAACGTTCTTCCTTTTAGAATTGACTATGTAAATACGGTTAAAAAGAAGGAAGGAATGACTGATAAAGAAGTTCAAGCTATAAATACAGAAGAGGCACTATCATCACATGAGAGAGTAAGTAAAGTGGTTGAATACATAATAGAGCATTTCGACCAGAAGACTAAACGAAACTCTTTCTATGATTTAAAGGGTCAAAGATTAAATGGTTTCAATTCAATGTTTGCTGTAGCATCTATTCCTATGGCAAAGAAATACTATCTAGAATTTAAAAAGCAATTAGAAGAGAAACAAAAGGACTTAACAATTGCTACTATTTATTCATTTGCTGCAAATGAAGAAGATACTGCAGATGGTATTTTAGATGATGAAGGATTTGAAACGGAGTTACTGGATCAAAGTTCTAGAGAGTTCTTGGACTTTGCTATAAAAGAGTATAACAAGAAGTTTAAGACTAACTTCTCATCAGAAGGTAATGGATTCCAGGATTATTACAAAGACCTATCTGATAAGGTAAAACACAGAGAAATAGATTTATTAATTGTTGTTAATATGTTCCTTACTGGATTTGATGCAACAACACTTAATACTCTATGGGTAGACAAAAACTTGAAACAACACGGATTGATTCAAGCTTATTCAAGAACAAATAGAATATTAAACTCTGTTAAGTCTTATGGAAATATAGTATGCTTTAGAGATTTACAACAACAAACAAATGATGCCATTGCTTTGTTTGGAGATAAAAATGCAACAGGAATAGTTTTATTAAAGTCTTATGAAGATTACTACTATGGATATGAAGATGATAAAGGTAGAAAGCAAATGGGCTATGAGGAAAGAATAGCAATGCTACTTCAAAAGTATCCATTAGGAGAACAAATAATAGGTGAGTCAGCTAAAAAAGACTTTATAGTTTCTATGGGTAATATCCTAAGATTAAGAAACATACTATCATCATTTGATAAATTCCAAGGCATGGAAATATTAAGTGAGAGAGACTTTCAAGATTACATAGGAACATATACAGACCTATACGAGGAGTTCAAACCTAAACCAGGAGAAAGCGAAAGTATCAAGGATGATTTAGTATTTGAAATGGAGCTTGTAAAACAAGTAGAAGTAAACATCGACTATATTTTAATGCTTGTTTCCAAGTATCATCAATCTAACTGTACTGATAAAGAAATACTTGGTTCTATCGATAAAGCAATTAAGTCAAGTTTAGCTTTAAGGTCAAAGAAAGATTTAATTGATAATTTCATCGAAAGAATAAATGCTAATACAGATGTAATGAACGATTGGACTAAATTTGTAAGAGAACAAAAGGAACAAGACTTGAAAGCATTAATAGAAGATGAAAACCTAAATGAAGAAGAAACAAGAAAGTTTATTGATAATTCATTTAGAGATGGACAAGTTAAAACTACAGGAACAGACATTGAAAAAATACTACCACCTATGAGAAGATTTGGTGGAGGAAATAGAAATGAAAGAAAACAAACAATTATAGAAAAAGTACTAAAATTCTTTGAAAAGTACTTTGGTTTAAGTGTTTAAAAGGCTTAATTAGACTATATTGGGTAAATAAACCTAATATAGTCTTTTTTTATTTGGAGTGAACAAGTAATTTGCACCTAGTTGCAAAAAAAGATATAATTTGACAAAATATTACAAATTATTCGCATTTAGTTGCAATTATAAAAAATATAAATATTTTACTTTGCACCTATTGACAAATAAAAAATAAAATAATATAATAATTGCAGAAATGAACAAAAGGAGAGGTTAAAATGCAAAAAGATGATATTTTAGACACTAATCTATATGATGTAGACTTGAAAACTAAAATTAAAGGCTTTATTGAAGTAGCTAAGCAAGGAATCGTTAATAAAGAGGACGTTTTAGATTACTGTCAAGAGGCATCTCGAAAAGTAAGCAGGCTTAGAATGGTGTCAATGGAACTAAGAAGTATTATAAATAGTTGGGGTGCTGATGCAGAAGATCCTAGAGGTATTTATAAAGCAATAATTTCAAAGTATAACACAAAAGAAGAGGCAATCGCTGACCAAGAAAAAATGAAAAATGAATTGAGAGAATGGATGAAAATATCCGATGAACTTGATAAAATCAGAAATCAGTATAAAAATTTTAATAAATCGGTTTGTTTTTCTAATATTCGTGAATTATTGAAAGATAATCCAGATGTTAAAATAGGTCAAATTGAAAAAGATGCTGGGATTAGGTTAGGATACATGTCTAGGTTAGAAAAAGATGATAATACTGCAGAACCAAGTGTAGAGTTTATAGTAACAGCTGCTAAATTACTTAATGTAAGTGTTGATACATTAATTACTATGGATCTTGCTAATTTAACACCGACTGAAAAGTATCTTGTAAGTTTTATTGAAAAACTAAAATCAGATACTATACAAGATAAAATTAACTGGTCTGTCGAAACTCCATTTGAGTTAAGTAAATGCAACGTTGATTGTAATGGAGAATGCGACCATCCGTTATTTAGTGTGGAAACATTTTATAGACAGTCAGAGTGTGAATATCCTGACGAAGTAACTGAATGCGTATATGTTTCTAAAACTTTTGGTCCTAATACAGCCATAAACGGAGATTGTTATAAATTAAGATTGAAGAATGGCTCAATTTTCTATTTGATGGATTTAGTTAAAGATGTGCATCGTTCAGGTGACAAATCTGCTTTTGTTAAAGAGGCAGTAATGTATGTACCTTATAGAAAGACACAGGTTTTAGCTACAACAAATGATGAATATCCAATAGGACAACTATTAGAAGAATTATTCTTAGCTGTAAAAGAACGAATGAAACATCCTCAAGTAAGTAATGATGTAATGACTGCTATAGATGCATTTATGAAGGACGATTTAGAGGATGATCCAGAAGAATTACCATTTTAAGAAAGGAGCAATGATGTAAATGGCAGCAGCTATAGCAATTAGAAATGCAGATGCAAAAAGATTATTTGATGTTAAAGTCGACGAAACTGGTGAGATTTTAGATTATGAAGTAAAGAATGAAAAGGGTAAGTTTAAGATATCTGGTAAAGAAGTAAAAAAGCAGATAGACGAGAGCTTAAAAAAGAAGAAAAAATAAAATATTAAAACTACCGAGCAGAGAAACCGATAGTGAGTTATCTACAAGCCGGAGTTAAATTTTGTATATATGTTAACGATTAAGTTGATATGTATATGAAATTTAGCTTCGGCTTTTTTGCGTATTTATAGCAAGAAAGCTAGAGTTAAAAAAATATATTTTGAAGCCTGATTTGCAATAAGGGCGGAAGGATACGAATAAAAAGTTATTATTACCATTACTGGTAAAAACGCTTATTTTAGTACCCTCTCTTTATTGCACCCTAAATTAGGCATTAGGAGTCCGTGTACTAAAAAAGCACGGACTCTTTTTTCCTTTCCTTCTGCACTGGAACAACAGGCAAAAGGAAGGGAGGACTTTTAAATGAAAAGTCATAAAACAAAACAAGAAAACAGGGGTACTTATACCTACATCTTTGACGATGGAACTAAAATCACAATTAAACCAGGAGAAGAAGGAGTAACAGAGGAGTTCATCAAGAAGCTACATTCTTTAGATGATTCAGAGGTTTATTACAACCATAAGAACTGGCATAGACCTATATCAGAAAAAGAAAAACAAGATATTAGGGAATGGGAAGAGAAACACCCAGGAGAAAAATATCAAGAAGTATGGAACATATCTATTGATTCAGTATTTGATGAAGATGGAAACCAAGATAAGTGTATCTATCTTGCAGATAATACAACTGCTGTAGAAGATACATCAGATGAAGTAGATAGGTTAAGAGAAGTTGTTTCAATGATGACTGAAAAACAACAAAGAGTATATGAACTTCATTTCCTAGAAGGCTATTCACTTACTGAAGTAGCTGCCATTATGGGAACTTCTATACCTAGTGTTCACAAGCACAAAGAAAAAATCTTGAAGTTTATAAAAGAAAATTTCAAGAGAGGTTAAAAAAAATAAAAAATTCTTTGCCTAGTACTTGTAAGGCAGTGAACTTACAAATACGAAGGGAGGATCACGGGATGGCTATAAAGCATAAGGTCACAATCAACGTAACTGATGAAAAAGGCAACAATGTGAAAATACTGCGAGGTGGTCAATTAACTTTGCCACAGAAAATCATCAAATTTCTATTTGGAGATTATAGACAAGTATTTTTATTAGACCCTGGGCAATCAGTCCAATCCGTTGATGTCAAAGAAATTAAGGAAGGAGGAAGTACCGATGGGCAAGATGAATAATTTATCTTTAGAACTAGAAGAACTAAGAAAGAATACTAATAAGTTAAGTGAAATACTTTCTACAGTTAGCGACATTATAACAACAATCAACGATATTGTAGGAACTATTGAATCAGCATTTTCAAGTTCTCCAGAAAAACCTAAAGAAATTAAAAAGTCTGTAACTCTAGAAGAAGTAAGAGCAGTTCTAGTAGAAAAATCAAGAGCAGGAAAAACAGCTGAAGTAAAAGGATTACTTACTAAATTTGGAGTTAACAAGTTATCTGAATTAGACGCATCAAAATATGATGAGCTATTAAAAGAAACGGAGGGAATTTAATATGAGCAGTCATGCAATATTATCAGCATCTAGTAGTAAGCGATGGCTGAATTGTCCTCCTTCTGCAAAGTTATGTGCTGAAGTAGAAGACACAACATCTGAATATGCTAAAGAAGGTACAGATGCACACACACTTTGTGAGTATAAAGTTAAGTCGATGCTTGGAATTAAAATGCAAGATCCAACTGATAGTTTATCTTACTATAATGAAGAAATGGAACGATGTGCTAACGATTATGCCAGTTACGTCATGGAAGTTATAGAAGATGCAAAGAACTATTGTAAAGACCCACTTGTTTTAATAGAACAAAAATTGGACTTTTCAAGGTTTGTTCCAGAAGGATTTGGAACTGGGGATTGCTTAATTATAGCCGACAAAATGCTTTATATAATCGATTTTAAGTATGGTAAAGGTGTAGAAGTTGAAAGTGAAGATAACCCACAAATGATGTGCTATGCGATTGGAGCTCTAGAACTTTTTGATAAGTTATATGACATTGAAAATGTATGCATGGTAATTTATCAACCAAGAATAGAAAACATTAGTGTTTCAAGTATGAATGTTACAGAGTTATATAGTTGGGCAGAAAATACACTAAAACCAATTGCAGAACTTGCCTATGAAGGTAAAGGTGAGTTCAAAGCAGGAGACCATTGTCAATTTTGCAAGATAAAAGCAACTTGTAGAAAAAGGGCTGAATACAATATGGAACTTGCAAAGTATGATTTTGAAGAACCTGCAGAACTAACAGATGATGAAATATCATCAATACTTATTAAATCGAGTGATTTAGTATCGTGGGTATCTGATATTAAAGAATATGCTTTGAATCAAGCCATACTCGGAAAGAACTATCCTAATTTGAAATTAGTAGAGGGACGTTCTAATCGTAAGTACTTAAATGAGGATGAAGTAGCAACAGCAGTTATAAATGCAGGATACGATCCTTATGAAAAGAAACTACTAGGAATTACATCAATGACAAATCTACTAGGAAGAACAAAATTTAATGAGGTATTAGGTAATCTAATTTATAAGCCTCAAGGGAAACCAACGCTCGTACTGGAAAGCGATAAAAGACCAGCTATGCAAATAAATGATTTTAAAGATGAAAGAGAGGAAATTAATCATGAATAATAGTTTTAATTCGACAAAAGTAATAACAGGAGTAAATACAAGATGGAGCTACTGCAATGTGTGGGAGCCAAAGTCAATCAATGGAGGAACACCAAAATATAGTGTGTCACTAATAATTCCAAAGAGTGATACAACAACAGTAGAAAAAATCAAAAAAGCAATTGAAGCAGCTTATAAAGAAGGTGAGAGTAAATTAAGAGGTACAGGAAAAAGTGTGCCACCTTTACAAGCAATAAAAACACCTCTTAGAGACGGAGATTTAGAAAGACCAGATGATGAGGCTTATAAAGGATGCTACTTTATAAATGCAAATTCAGCAGCAGCACCTGGAATAGTTGATGCAGCTTGTCAACCTATTATCGAACGTGCAGAAGTTTATAGTGGAGTATATGGACGAGCAAGTATTAATTTATATGCTTTCAACTCAAACGGAAATAAAGGTATAGCTTGTGGATTAAATAATCTTCAAAAGATTAAAGATGGCGAAAGTCTTGGTGGAAAATCAAGAGCTGAAGATGATTTTGCTACAAGTGATGAAGAAGATTTCTTGGGATAGGAGGTTAATAAGAATGGAGACAGTTTTAGCAATAATCGTAATAATTGGTTTCATATTCTTATTAGGAATATGGTCATTAACTGCACTTTACTCATTAGCTTGTGATGTTAATGCTGAAAAGAGAAGAGAAAGACAAGAAAAAAGAGATGCTGAATACCACAAAGCTAGAATGAAAGAATTAATGAAATAAGAAAGGCGGTAGTTATGCTACCGCTTTAATTATAATTGGAGGTAAAGAGATGAATGATATTAAAACAATTTCAATTGATATAGAAACATTTTCTGATATAGACCTATCAAAGTGTGGCGTTTACAAATATACTGAATCAGAAAACTTTGAAATCTTGCTATTTGCTTATTCAATAAATCATGGAGAAGTACAGGTTGTTGATTTAGCAGTAGGAGAAAAAATACCAATGGAGATTATAAAAGCACTCGTTGATAATAAAATCTTAAAGTGGGCTTATAATGCTAACTTTGAAAGAGTGTGTCTATCTCGCTATATATCAAGATATTATCCAGATATCTTTATATCTTATAGTATTCCTGAAGACACAGTTAATGAGTTTTTAGACCCTAGTTCTTGGAGATGTTCTATGATATGGTCGGCTTATTTAGGACTTCCTTTGTCACTTGCAGGAGTTGGTGCTGTATTAGGATTAGAAGAACAAAAACTAAAAGAGGGTAAAGATTTAATCAAGTACTTTTGTGTTCCTTGTAATCCAACAAAAACAAATGGAGGTAGAACAAGAAACCTACCAGAGCATGATATGACTAAATGGGAGCTTTTCAAAAAGTATAATAAGCGAGATGTTGAAGTTGAAGTATCTATCCAGGAAAGATTACAAAGTTATCCTGTGCCAGAGTTCTTATGGGATGAGTATCACTTGGATCAAGAAATAAATGATAGAGGAATTGGGCTTGATATGGAGCTTGTAGAAAATGCTATAAAGTTTGATGAGATAGCAAAGCAAGAAACATCAGAAAAACTACAAACCCTAACCAACATAGAAAATCCAAACTCAGTCATGCAAATGAAAGAATGGCTCAACAATAATGGAGTTGAGGCAGAGTCACTTGGTAAAAAGCAAGTGGCTGAAATGATAAAAGATGCACCAAAAGAAATAGCTGAAGTTTTAGAACTAAGGCAACAAATATCTAAATCTTCAGTAAAGAAATATCTAGCCATGAAGAATGCAGGTTGCTGGTGTAATCGTGCTAGAGGTATGTTTCAATTCTATGGTGCTAATAGAACAGGAAGATGGGCAGGAAGGATTATACAATTACAAAACCTACCACAAAACCATATAGAAGATTTAAAAGATGCAAGAGAGCTAGTTAAGTATGGCGACTATAATGCTTTTGAAACTCTATATGATGTTCCAGATACCTTATCTCAACTTATCCGTACAGCATTTGTTCCAAGAAAAGGTATGAAGTTTATAGTAGCAGACTTTTCTGCAATTGAAGCTAGAGTTTTATCTTTTCTAGCAAATGAAAAGTGGAGGATGGATGTATTTGCAAACAATGGTGATATCTATTGTCAGTCAGCCTCTGCTATGTTTAAAGTTCCAGTTGAAAAGCATGGAGTAAATGGACACTTAAGACAAAAAGGAAAAATAGCAGAACTAGCCTGTGGTTATGGTGGCTCTGTTGGAGCTTTGAAAGCAATGGGAGCCATTGATATGGGACTTCAAGAAGAAGAGCTAGAACCGCTTGTTAAATCCTGGAGAGAGGCAAATCCACACATCGTGGAAATGTGGTGGGCAGTAGATAAAGCAATAAAAAATGCAGTTAGAAATAGAACTAAAACTGAAACTCATGGATTAAACTTCATTTATAAAAGTGGGATGCTCTTTATTGAATTACCAAGTGGAAGAAGACTAGCCTATGTAAAACCTAAGATTGAAATTAATCAATATGGATCAGAAAGTGTAACATACGAAGGCGTAGGTGCTACTAAAAAGTGGGAACGATTAGAAAGCTACGGTCCAAAGTTTGTAGAAAATATCATACAAGCCATTAGTAGAGACATCTTGTGTTATGCAATGCAGAGGTTATCTTATTGTTTTATAGTAGGACACGTCCATGATGAAATGATAATCGAATGTAGTAAAGAGATGTCGCTTGAAAAGGTATGTGAGCAAATGGGCGAAACTCCTCCTTGGATTAAAGGCTTACTTTTAAGAGCTGATGGGTATGAATGTGAATTTTATAAAAAAGATTAAATGAGAGGCTAAAATATAGCCTTTTTTCTTTGACTGTTATTTAGGAGAAGGTGTTTCTCCAAAACCAAAGAAAGGAGGCAAGAATAATGGCAAGTGACGGAGAGATTCTTGATTATAAAGATTTACTAAACAAATTCAATCTAACTGATGAGTTCTACCCACTTGTGTATGTATGTTCTCCATATAGAGGAAACAAAGAGGAGAATACTCGAAAAGCTAGAGAGTATAGTAGATTCACATTTGAAAAGAAAAACATACCAATAACACCGCATCTTTTATACCCGCAATTCATAAATGACGATGACCTGTTTGAAAGAAACATCGCGATTCATAAAATCAACTATGTTCTTTTAGGACTTTGTAAAGAAGTGTGGGTTTTTGGTGATGTCATAACAGAAGGAATGAAACGAGAGATATCTGTTGCAAAGAAGAGAAAAAAGCCAATTAGGTATTTCAATCACGATTTAAAGGAGGAGAGTTAAAACTATGTTTACAATTTATTATTCAGATGTTACTGGAGTTCCAAGTAACTGCAGTTATTCTCATAAGAAACTGGTGACTGATGAGGATAGCTTAAAAGAGGCTATTAGTCATGATTATGTATGTGCTGAATATAAAAATAGCTATCGTAATGGTGACAATTTCATAGGAAGTGATTGTCTTCCTGTTGATTGTGATAATGACCACTCTGATAATCCAGAAGATTGGATAACACCAAGTATTATAAGAGAGGCATTTCCTGATGTTTCATTTGCTATTCATTATAGTAGGTCAAACAACAAGGAAAAGAACGGAAAAAGTGCTCGTCCAAAGTTCCATGTTTTATTTCCAATTGATTATGAAACTGATGCAACTAAATATAAAGACATCAAATTAAGGGTTAATTCTATATTTCCATACTTCGATACAAATGCTCTTGATGCTGCAAGGTTCTTCTTTGGTACAAAAGAGGCTGAAGTTGAAATCTATCAAGGAAGTATTAATTTAACCGAATACTTAAACTCTGATGAGTTTGAAAACATGGAAATGAATAAAATGCCAGAGAGTTTGGTAATTAAAGAAGGCAGTCGTAACTCCACATTATCTCATTTTGCTGGTCGAGTTATAAAGAAATATGGAGACACCGAAAAAGCATATGCAGTGTTTATGGAAAAAGCTGCTCTTTGTGATCCACCATTAGGAGATGAAGAATTAGTTTCTATTTGGAATAGTGCTAAAAAGTTTTATAAAAAGTTATCCAATCAAGAAGGCTATGTTGACCCAGAACAATACAACCAAGATTTCTTATTAGAACCATTGGATTATTCAGATGTAGGACAGGCAACTGTACTAGCAAAAGAGTATGAGAACAAATTAAAGTATTCTCCATCGACAGACTTTCTTGTTTATAACGGAAGTTACTGGGAAGAGTCAAAGTCTAAAGCTCAAGCTATATCACAGGAACTAACAACAAGGCAACTTGAAGAAGCGGAAGTAGGAATAAAAAAACTAACTGATGTAATGCTTAAAAATGGTGCTTGGGATATTTTATCCTCTGTCGGTCCTAAAAAGGCAGTTGGATTATTTAATGAAGAACAAGCTAGAGTTTTCAAAGACTATGAAGATGTAACAGCTTATAGGAAGTACGCAATTAAAAGAAGAGACTCAAAGTATATCTTTGCATCATTAAGAGAGGCAAGTCCTATGGTTGAAATCAAGCAGGATAAATTAGATAGTGATGAGTTCCTATTAAACACACCAACAGCAACATATGATTTAAGGTTTGGAACTGATAAAAAGCATGAGCATTCAGCAGAGGATTACATTACAAAGCAAACAACACTTGATCCATCTAGTGAAGGAGAAGAAATATGGAATGATGCTCTAAACACATTCTTCTGTGAGGATAAGGACTTAATAAGATACGTGCAAGAAGTAGCAGGACTTGCTGCAATAGGTAAAGTGCATCTTGAAGGTCTTATTATTGCTTATGGTGGTGGTAGAAATGGTAAGTCTACATTCTGGAATACAATCTCCAAAATACTAGGTACTTATAGTGGCAATATGTCAGCTGATACTCTAACTGTTGGATGCAAGAGAAATGTTAAACCAGAGATGGCAGAAATAAAAGGAAAGCGACTTGTAATTGCAGCAGAACTTGAAGAAGGTATGAGGTTTAATACTTCCAATATAAAGCAGTTGTGTTCTACCGATGAAATCTATGCCGAGAAAAAATACAAAGAACCTTTTAAGTTTGAACCAACACATACTTTAGTACTTTATACAAACCATCTACCAAAGGTAGGTGCAATTGATGAAGGAACATGGAGAAGACTTATAGTTATTCCGTTTAATGCAGTAATTGATGGTTCATCAGATATAAAGAATTATGCTGACTACTTATATGAAAATGCAGGTGGGGCAATTCTTAAATGGATCATGGAAGGTTCTAAACGAGTAATTGATAATGAGTATCACTTAACTAAACCAGCAGTGGTTGAAAACGCAATTAATAAGTACAAAGAAAGCAACGATTGGTTTTCACAATTCTTGGATGAATGTTGTGAAGTTGATAATTCATTTAGTGAAAATTCTGGAGAAGTTTATAGTGCCTATAGGGACTACTGTTCAAGGGTAGGTGACTACATAAGAAGTACTACTGATTTTTATACTGCTCTTGAAAGTGCTGGTTTTCAAAGAAGAAAAACAAAAACAGCAAGGCTAATTTATGGCTTAAAACTCAAATCAGAATTTCTAGAAAATTAAAAAGGTGACACTCGGTGACAGTCTTTTCTATAAATATTCTATAGAGTTAAAAAAATTAATATATAAGAAAAGTTATGGAAATGAACGTCACCGACCGTCACCATCACTTTAAAAGACTGATGGGAGTAAGGAAAAATGAGAGAAAAGTATATAGAGCAAAAATTAGTTAGTGAAGTTAAAAAGCGCGGTGGCATTTGTTTGAAACTTGCATCAACAGGATTAGATGGTATTCCAGATAGACTGGTATTAATGTCAAAAGGCAAGATTGCTTTTGTAGAGTTGAAAGCACCAAAACAAAAACCAAGAAAACTCCAACTTGTAAGAATTAAGAAGTTAAAAGAACTGGGATTTAGTGTATATGTGTTAGACACTTTAGAAGATATAGGAGGTGTAATCGATGATATACAAACCACATAATTATCAAAAGTATGCAACTGAGTTTATTGAAACTCACAACGAGTCAGCAGTCCTACTTGATATGGGACTTGGAAAAACATCAATAACACTTACTGCAATAAATGATTTATTATTTGATAGTTTTGAAGTTCACAAAGTTTTAGTAATTGCACCTTTAAGAGTTGCAAGATTTAGTTGGAAAGCTGAAATAGAAAAATGGGAACACCTACATAACTTGAAATATGAAATTGTAGTAGGAACAGAAAAAGAAAGAATAGCTGCTTTAAGGAACAATGCCGATATTTATATTATTAATCGTGACAATGTTAAGTGGCTAGTTGAAAAAATGGGTTCTAAATTTAACTTTGATATGGTTGTAATTGATGAACTATCATCTTTTAAAAATTACAACTCACAAAGATTTAGAAGTTTTATGAAAGTAAGACCTAGAGTAAAAAGAATGGTTGGATTAACAGGAACTCCATCAAGTAATGGATTAATGGATTTATTTGCTGAATTTAAAGTTCTAGATATGGGAAAAAGGCTAGGAAGGTTTATTGGAGAATATAGAAACAACTACTTTGAACCAGATAAGCGAAATGGTCAAATAATATTCAGTTATAAACCACTACCAAATGCAGAAGAACAAATATATAAGCAAATATCAGATATTACGATTTCTATGAAATCAACTGATTATTTAGAAATGCCAGAACTCATAAAAAACAATTATTCCGTTACTTTAGATGAAAAAGAATGGTCTAAATATGAAGAATTAAAAGAAGATTTAGTATTGGAACTTCCTGGAGGAGAAATAACAGCATCTAATGCAGCAGTACTATCAAATAAATTAATACAAATGGCAAATGGAGCCATATATGATGAAAATGGAGAGTTCGTAGATGTACATAGTAAAAAATTAGAGGCTTTGGAAGATTTAATTGAATCAGCAAATGGAAAACCTGTACTTGTTGCTTATTGGTTCAAGCATGATCTTGAAAGAATTGAAAAACACCTAAAAAGTAAAAAGATTGAATTTGCAAGACTTGATAGTGACAAAAGTATCAAAGATTGGAATGAAGGAAAAATATCAGTTGCACTTATTCATCCAGCATCAACAGGACATGGCTTAAATCTTCAAGAAGGTGGTTCTACAATTATATGGTTTGGACTTACTTGGTCTTTGGAATTATATGAACAAACAAATGCAAGACTATGGAGACAAGGTCAAAAATCTAAAACGGTGGTAATAGAACACATAATTGCAAAAGACACCATTGATGAACAAATTGTAAAAGCATTAGAAGGAAAACACAAAGTTCAGGATTCGTTGATTAGTGCAGTAAAAGTAAATCTTAGTAAATCAGAGTCAATCCGAGGGTAATCAAAAAGAATCGGAGGTTAAAACATGACAGCAAAAGAATACTTGTTACAAGCTCATTATTTAGATGAACGAATAACATCAAAGACACAACAGATAGCATCCTTAAATGAATTAGCAACCAGATGCACTTCAACCATTTCTGATATGCCAAAGAGTCCTAATCGTGGAGGATCAAGAATGGAAGATTGCATTATTAAAATAATTGATTTAGAAGATAAGCTGAAGGAAGACATTGAAAGACTAATAAACCTAAAGCAAGAAATAATGGAAGTAATAAGAGCAGTTCCTAACATTGAATATCAAACCCTTCTTGAGAAGAGGTACTTGTGTTTCAATACCTGGGAACAAATATCTGTTGATATGAACTACTCAATACAGCACATACACCGTATGCATAGTTCAGCTTTGAAAGAAATTGTAGTTCCAAGCTAAGATGAGAGTAAATGTGATAGTATGAGACTATTGTCTTGTGATATCATTATAATGGAAGAAATTAAAATGATGAAAGCCTTATGGGGAAACCTGTAGGGCTTTTATTATGGAAGAAAGGAAATAGAAAGATGCCAAAGAAACCAAAGCGTCCATGTTCTTACCCAGGATGTCCACGATTAACGGATGGCAGGTTTTGTTTAGAACATGAGAAACAAGAGAACAAAAGGTATGAACAATACGATAGAAGTCCAGAAGTAAAGAAAAGGTACGGACGAGTTTGGAAAAGAATAAGAGATAGTTATGCAAAAGAACACCCTTTGTGTGAGTTGTGTTTAGAGCGTGGGATTTACAAACCAACTGAAGAGGTACACCATAGACTACCACTGGCAGAGGGTGGAACACATGATAGAAAGAATTTAATTTCACTTTGTAAATCGTGCCATGCTACGATTCATGCTGAACGTGGAGACAGATGGAGAGCTAAACCTAAATATTATAGGTAGGGGGAGTCAAATCTCTACAAAGTATGGGCGTTGCAACGGGCGTGGGGTCTTATGTGTAAAAAAGGCGAATTCAAAAGGGTATTAAAGGGAGGTGAGATTAAATGCCCACAAAATCAAACAATATTGGTGGTAGAGGCGGTGCTAGAATTGGTGCTGGAAGAAAAAAATCAGCAGTAAAAGAAAAAGCACAAAACGGTAATCCTGGTGGTAGAACTTTGGAAACATTAGACATACCAGAAATTGAAGGAGCCGAGATGCCAAAGCCACACGATTTCTTATCTGAAAAACAACGTGATGGAAATGAACTACAGGCAAAAGAGATATATCAGGAAACTTGGGAGTGGCTTAAAAAAGTAGGTTGTGCTCAAAAAATCTCACCACAACTTTTAGAAAGATATTCAATGTGTAGTGCCAGATGGATTCAATGTGAAGAACTAACTAACAAGTTAGGACTTTTATCAAAGCATCCAACAACACAAAAACCAATACCATCGCCATTTATAAATATTGGTATTAATTATATGAACCAGGCGGTTAGGTTATGGAATGAGATATTCCAAATTGTAAAAGAAAATTGTAGCACAGCTTATGAAGATGCTGCACCACAAAATGATTTGATGGAAAGATTGCTAAGAGCAAGAGAGGAGAGAAAATAATGATAGAAAAAGTTAATCCAAAGCACCCAGACAAAGTTGCGGATAGAATAGCAGGTGCAATAGTAGATTTAGGATATAAGTTACAAGAAAATCCTAAAATAGCAGTTGAGGTTTTAATAGGACATGGAGTTTGTCATGTGATTGTTGAAACATCAGTAGATTTTAATAAGGAAGATATAGAAAATATCATCACAAGAATAGCAGGAAATATGTCGAAAGATGTCGTATTAGTGCCACAAGATATACACTTATCTAAAAACCAAGAGGAAGAAATAAGATGTGGTGACAACGGAATATTTAAGGGAGTACCTTTAACAGACGAGCAAAAGAAGTTATCAGAAATTGCTCGTTTTATTTATGAAAAATATCCAAGTGATGGTAAGTACATTTTAGATAATGAAAAACTAATTATTTGTCAAAGCAATTGTAAGACAGAGGAATTAAAAGAATTGTATCAAGATGCAACAATCAATCCATTAGGTGATTGGACAGGAGGAACTGATGTTGATACAGGTGCTACCAATAGAAAACTTGGTTCTGATATGGCAGATGGTGTAACTGGTGGAGGACTTCATGGTAAGGATCTGTCAAAAGCAGATGTGTCAGTAAATATTTATGCTTTCTTGAAAGCTCAAGAAACTAATGAAGTTGTGAAGATATCATGTGCTATTGGTGATAAAGAAGTAGATGGAAGACCTTATGAAGAAATAGTAAACATTGCTAAAGATTACATTGAGTCTATCGGTGGATTTGAGAAATTCGCTGAATGGGGACTTTTTTAGGAGGTGGATAAAATGTCTAAAACAACAACAGAAATGCAACTAATATCAATTGATAAATTAGTTCCTTATGTGAATAATGCAAGGACACACTCGGCAGAACAAATATTGAAACTTCGTTCTTCACTTAGAGAGTTTGGATTTGTTAATCCAATAATAATTGATAGAGAGTTTAATGTAATTGCTGGTCATGGAAGATTGATGGCAGCTAAAGAAGAAGGAATAGAAGAAGTACCATGTGTGTTCGTTGACTACTTAACTGATGCTCAAAAGAAAGCATATATTTTAGCAGATAACCGTATGGCAATGGATGCAGGTTGGGATGAAGAATTACTTAAAATAGAAATGGAAGAATTACAAAATCTAGGATACGATTTAGAGTTTACTGGATTTGATGAAAAAGAACTAGCTGACTTATTTGGAGTAGATGACAAAGAAGTAAAAGAGGATGAATTTGATTTAACCGCTGCCCTTGAAAAAGCAAGTTTTGTTGAAAGAGGAGATGTGTGGTTCGTAGGAAAGCATAAGTTGATGTGTGGTGATGCAACATCAAGTGAGGATGTAGCAAAACTAATGGAAGATAAAAAAGCAAACTTAATCTTAACCGACCCACCTTACAACGTAGCTTTCAAAAGTTCTGATGGATTAACAATCCAAAATGATAGTATGGATAACAATGACTTCTATGAGTTCTTATATTTATCATTTAAAAATATGGCAGACCATTTGGAAAACGGTGGAGCTGCATATGTATTCCATGCTGATACAGAAGGCTTGAATTTTAGAAAAGCTTTTATAGATGCAGGATTTCATTTAGCAGGTTGTTGCATATGGGTAAAAGATAGTTTAGTACTAGGTCGTTCAGATTATCAATGGCAACATGAACCTGTATTATATGGCTTTTTACAAAATGGAAAACATCCATGGTATTCAGATAGAAAACAAACTACTATCTGGAACTTTGATAAACCTAAAAAGAACTCAAATCATCCAACTTCTAAACCACTTGATTTATTAGCTTATCCAATAAACAATTCAACTCAAGCTAATGCTATTGTTATAGACACATTTGGTGGTAGTGGATCAACACTTATGGCTTGCGAGCAAATGAATAGGATTTGTTACACAATGGAACTTGATGAAAAATACGCATCAGTTATTTTAAGAAGATATGTTGAGGATACTAACGATAGTGAAAATGTGTATGTAATTAGAGATGGTGTAAAGATATTGTATAAAGATTTAGTTAAAGAGGTAGAAACAGAACATTAGTGTAGAACTTGATATTACTGTATTTTAGAGCAATATATGTAATGCAAGGAGGTAAACAATATGATGTTTCCAAAAAAAGAAATCGTTGAAAGAATACGAAAAGAATATCCAAAAGGAACAAGAGTAATGCTTGTAAATATGGATGATACACAAGCTCCACCACTTGGAACAAAAGGAACTGTAATTGGTGTAGATGATACTGGATCAATTATGGTTGCCTGGGATAATGGTAGCTCTTTAAATGTTATTTATAATGTCGACAAATGTGTCAAAATATAACAAAAAAATATACACTTATTTTGCCTAAATGACTTGATATATATGCCTTTTAGAGTGATATATATACATAACAAAAAGAGGAAATCTTATATAAAGAAAGGTGAGTAAGATGAGTGAAAAAGCAATAAGACAATCCGAAAAAATGAAAGAACAAACAATCGGAGTAGAAGTTGAAATGAATAACATAACCAGAGAGAAAGCTGCAAAGATAGCAGCCGAGTTATTTGGAACAGGCAGATATGAATACACAGATAATAGAAATGGATACTTAACATGGTCTGCCTGGTCAAGTGACGGAAGAGAATGGAAGTTTCAAAGAGATACAAGTATTTCTGGAGTAGAAAGTAAAAAATGTGAATTGGTAACACCAATATTAAAGTATGACGATATTGAAACATTACAGGAACTAATAAGACTTTTAAGGAAAGCAGGTGCAAAGAGTGATGCAACAAGAGGATGCGGAGTTCACATCCACATAGGAGCAGATGGACACACACCTCAAACAATGAGAAACCTAGCAAACATTATGGCAAGTCATGAATTGTTGATAGCAGATGCATTAAAACTTGATTCAATGAGAATGGCTAGATATTGCAGAACAGTTAATCCAGAGTTCTTAAGAGTACTTAATAGAAAGAAACCAAAGACAATGTCAAAATTCGCAGACATTTGGTATCAAACACAAAATGCTAGTTATTATAGAAATCAGCATTACAACGATAGCAGATACCATATGCTAAACTTCCATGCAACATTTACAAAAGGAACTATTGAATTTAGATTATTTCAATTTGATCCACCAGCAGAAGGAAAACAAAATGGACTTCATGCAGGACAATTAAAAAGCTACATTCAATTTTGCCTAGCATTAAGTCAAATGGCAAAAGATGTGAAATTTGCATCAGCCAAAAGACAACAAAATGATAATCCAAAATATGCAATGAGAACATGGTTATTAAGATTAGGATTCATTGGAGATGAATTTAAAACAGCAAGAGATGTATTAACAAAAAGACTTGAAGGTGACACAGCATTTAGACAAAAAAGAGTAAGCTCAAGGAGTTAGCCTCCTGGTACTTTAATCGGCAGCATTGACTGCCCTTAAGGTGGTAGAAGGGTAATCCCTTGAAAAAGAAAGGAGGATATCTTATGGAGAGGAGATATTATATAGCTTACGGTAGTAATTTAAATGTTAGACAGATGAAATACAGATGTCCAACAGCAAGGATTATTGGAACATCGGTTATTAAGGATTATGAATTATTATTTAAAGGTAGTAAGACAGGTTCTTATTTAACCATTGAAAAAAAGAAAGGCGAACAAGTACCAGTAGTAATTTGGGAAACAAAAGAAAGTGATGAACTTGCACTTGATAGATATGAAGGATGCCCACAGTTTTATTACAAAACTGAAATGTATCTTCCAATCAAAGGAATTAAATCAAAAAAGATAAGAATTAGAAAAGCCTATGTTTATATAATGCATGAAGATAGAGAACTTGGAATACCAAGTCAACATTATTTGGGAACTTGCCTTGAAGGATATTTAAGGTTTGGTTTTAATCCAGATTATTTAGTAGATGCTCTGAATAAAAGTAAAAGTGGGAGGATAGAAGATGAAGAAGGAATTGAATAGGACAAGAAAATGTCCAAAATGTGGAGCAGAATATCAAGGACATCCTGCAATATCAAGAAGAGATAATAAAACACCAATATGTCCCGATTGTGGAACAAGGGAGGCACTTGAGTCAATAGGTGTTGATATTAAGGAACAAGAACACATCATTAAAACAATACATAGAACTCAAGAAAAATAAAACTAAATAAATATTTTTTGAAAGCACTTCATTTATGGAGTGCTTTTTGTGTGGAAGGGAGATGATAAATTGAGAAAGTTAAAGAACTATAAGCCAACAAAGTTTATGGCTAAAACAAGCTACTATGATGAAGATGCAGCAGATTTTGCTGTTGCCTTTATTGAGAGCCTTTGCCATACAAAAGGTACGTGGGCAGGAAAACACTTTGAATTAATCGACTGGCAAGAACAAATCATCAGAGACATCTTTGGAATACTTAAACCAAATGGATATAGGCAATTCAATACAGCTTATGTTGAAATCCCTAAAAAGCAAGGTAAATCAGAACTAGCTGCGGCGGTAGCTCTTTTATTAACCTGTGGTGATGGAGAGGAAAGAGCCGAAGTGTATGGATGTGCTGCAGATAGAAACCAAGCAAAAATTGTATTTGATGTTGCAGTAGATATGGTTAAGTTCTGTCCTGCACTTTCAAGAAGAGTAAAAATATTAGAGTCACAAAAGAAATTAATATATAAACCAACAAATAGTTCATACCAAGTGTTATCAGCAGATGTTGCAAACAAACATGGTTTCAATACTCACGGAGTTATATTTGACGAATTACATACACAACCAAATAGGAAACTATACGATGTAATGACTCAAGGTTCTGGAGATGCTAGAATGCAACCATTGTATTTTCTGATAACTACTGCTGGAAATGATACTAATTCAATTTGTTATGAAATACATCAAAAAGCTAAAGACATTGAAAAAGGAAATAAGATTGACCCTACATTTTATTCAGTTATTTATGGTGCTGATGAAAGTGAAGATTGGACTGATCCAAAAGTATGGAGAAAAGCAAATCCATCACTTGGAATAACAGTAGCAGAAGAAAAAGTAAGAGCTGCTTGTGAATCAGCAAAGCAAAATCCTGGAGAAGAAAATGCATTCAGGCAGTTGCGATTAAATCAATGGGTTAAACAATCAGTAAGATGGATGCCAATGGATAAGTGGGATTTATGTGCTGGAAAAATAAGAGAAGAAGAACTAGAAGGTCGTGTGTGTTATGGAGGACTAGACTTGTCATCTACAACTGATATAACGGCTTTTTCTTTAGTCTTTCCACCAAGAGATGATGAAGAAGAATACATTATTCTACCTTACTTTTGGATACCAGAAGATACTCTTGATTTAAGAGTTAAGAGGGATCATGTTCCTTATGATGTATGGCAAAGACAAGGATACCTTCAAACAACAGAAGGAAATGTAGTTCATTATGGATATATTGAAAAGTTTATAGAAGAACTAGGAAAGAAGTTCAATATCAGAGAAATAGCATTTGATAGATGGGGAGCAGTTCAAATGGTTCAAAATTTAGAGAACATGGGATTTACTGTTGTTCCATTTGGACAGGGATTTAAAGACATGAGTCCACCAACTAAAGAATTGATGAAACTAACGCTTGAAAAGAAATTAGTTCATGGAGGTCATCCAATCTTAAGATGGAATATGGACAATGTCTTTATTAAAACTGACCCTGCTGGAAATATAAAAGCAGACAAAGAAAAATCTACTGAAAAGATAGATGGAGTAATAGCAACAATCATGGCACTTGATAGAGCAATAAGATGTGGTAGTACCTTAAGTGAAAGTGTCTATGATAACAGAGGAATTTTATTCTTATAGAAGGAGATGATTAAATATGGGAATTTTTAGTGGCATATTTAGGTCGAGGGATGCACCTAAAGATAGAACGCCAGGAAGTAACTATAGTTTTTTTATGGGAGGATCAACAAGTGGTAAGAGAGTAAATGAACGCTCTGCAATGCAAATGACTGCAGTTTATAGCTGTGTAAGAATTTTGTCGGAGGCAGTAGCTAGTTTGCCATTACATTTCTACAAGTATGATGAAAACGGAAGTAAAAAGAAAGCTATAGAACATCCATTATATTTTCTATTGCATGATGAGCCTAATCCAGAGATGACGTCTTTTGTGTTTAGAGAAACACTTATGACTCATCTTTTATTATGGGGTAATGCATATGCACAAATCATAAGAAACGGAAAAGGCGAAATCATAGCATTGTATCCACTTATGCCAGATAGAATGACAGTTAATAGAGATGAAAAGGGAAAACTATACTACGAATATT
>JGI24710J26742_10000946_pt1 | contig 27025 bp, 23 predicted proteins | sample BioPla2DNA2_FD_26742 | JGI IMG/M metagenome (IMG submission 26742)
TTATCCACCATGCCATATCGATTTGAGTTGGTTAGGGACGACACACTAAGACAGCAAGGATATAGAAGATGTCTTGTCAAGAACTATCTCCTTTTTTATAAGGTATTTGAACAGGAAAAGATTGTTCAGATTTATCGAGTCATATATGCCAGACGAATTTGGGAACGCTTGCTCTAAAACTTGACGTGTCTAGGACAGAAGCTCTTTTATTCATGTTGTGAGATAGGAGCCCTGATTCCTGCATTGCATTTTCAAAACTGAAGAGGATGAAGTAGTTGGTTTTTAGTTTTTTGTCGTCCGCGTGATGGAGTCGCTATTTTTTAAGGAAATTAACATACGGACACAGGTCGATATCACCTGTGCCCGTATGCCAAACGGTTTGTTTTTATTATCTTTTTTACGTTTCTCTTTTTTCTTATCTTATCTTGTCTTGTCTTGTCTTGTCTTGTCTTGTCTTGTTATTCCTTCTTGAAACGTTCTTCTTCTTTGTCGAGTTCGTCGAAGAGTTCTTTCGGCATCTTCGGTCCGTACGTCTTGAAATGTTCGCGGATGCCCCTGAGTTCGATTGCCCAGGCGTCTTTGTCTACGGTTAAGATCTCTTGCATGTCTTCATCAGGTACATCGAGGCCTGTAAGATCCAAGTCGCTCTGATTCGGAACGTAGCCGATCGGTGTCGCTTTTGCGCCGCCCTCGCCGTCACAGCGTTCGGTGACCCATTTCAACACACGGCTGTTATCGCCGAAACCCGGCCAGAGGAAGCGGCCGTCGTCACCTCTGCGGAACCAGTTGACGGCAAAGATCTTCGGAAGCTTGTCGGGATCACCGCGGCGGCCGATTTCAAGCCAGTGTCGGAGATAGTCGCCGACGTGGTAGCCGATGAACGGCAGCATCGCGAAGGGGTCGCGCCGGACTTGTCCGATTTTGTCGGAGATCACGGCAGCTGTGATTTCTGAACCCATGATGGCGCCGAGAAAAACGCCGTGATTCCAATCGTAGCTTTGATAGACGAGAGGGATTGTCGTCGGACGGCGTCCGCCGACCAAAATGGCGTCAATCGGGACGCCTTCGGGATCTTCCCAGTTCGGTGCGATGGACGGGCAGTTTTTCGCCGGAGCCGTGAAGCGCGCGTTGGGATGAGCTGCCTTTTTACCGCTTTCCGGCGTCCAGTCATTGCCCTGCCAGTCGATCAGATGTTTAGGAGTATCCCCGTCAATACCTTCCCACCACACGTCGCCGTCGTCCATTAACGCGACGTTCGTGAAAATCGTATCTTTTATGATGGTATCCATGGCATTGGGGTTGGAGTCATAAGAGGTGCCGGGCGCAACGCCGAAAAAGCCGGCTTCGGGATTGATCGCGTAAAGGCGTCCGTCTTTTCCAAAGCGCATCCAGGCAATGTCGTCGCCGACGGTCTCCACTTTCCATCCGGGGATCGTGGGAAGGAGCATGGCGAGGTTCGTTTTTCCGCAGGCAGAGGGGAATGCGGCACAGATGTAATACACTTTTCCTTCGGGATTTGTCATTTTTAAAATAAGCATGTGCTCAGCGAGCCAGCCTTCATCGCGGGCAAGCACCGATGCGATACGGAGCGCGAAGCATTTTTTACCAAGGAGGGCATTGCCGCCATAGCCGGAACCGTACGACCAAATTTCACGCGTTTCCGGGAAATGGCTGATGTATTTATCTTCCATCGGAGCGCAAGGCCATGCGACATCCTTTTCGCCCGGTTCGAGCGGTGCGCCGACCGAGTGGAGGCAGCGAACAAACTCGCCGTCTTCACCGAGTTCGTCGAGGACGGCTTTGCCCATGCGGGTCATAATGCGCATGTTCATCACAACGTAGGGACTGTCGGTGATCTCAATGCCGATCTTAGCGGCGGGTGAACCGAGCGGCCCCATGCTGAACGGAATGACGTAGAGCGTGCGACCGCGCATGCAGCCGCGATAGAGATCGGTCATTGTCTTTTTAAGCTCTTTCGGATCGATCCAGTTGTTCGTCGGTCCCGCGTCATCCTCGCTCTCTGACGAAATAAACGTGCGATCCTCGACGCGCGCGACATCGGAAGGATCGCTGCGGAAAAGCACACAATTGGGGCGTTTTTTCGGATTAAGCGCAACGCTCGATCCTGCTTCTATGCTGGCTTCGAGAAGTCGCGCATACTCTTCGTCGGAACCGTCACACCAGTAAATGTCATCAGGCTCGAGCAAAGTCGCCATATCATCAACCCATTGATTCAGTTCTTTGTGTTTGCTTTTCATTTCGTTTATTTACCTTTCGTTTATTTACCTTTCTTTGCGGCACAGATGTTCCAATAGCCGCGAAGTCGCCTCGAATCTTTTTTCTTGTAGATTCATTCTAACGCTTTACATTGGAATATAAAACAGAGTGTACCATGACTTACATAGAGGTAACAGAATAATGACATTGTATTGACGGACGAAATATCGCTTTTATGCGTCTGTTTTTGTGTGCGTGTTATGATAAAAGCCTATTTACATAAAAAAGAGTGGCAGGTACACTTCATTTTTAAGAACCAATAAATGGGTTGAATCAATACAAAAATTCCGGAGGTAGAAGGCATGATTTCAGAGCGTGTGAAGCAGGTGGCGCCGTCTCAGACATTAGAACTTAACAAAAAGGTGGCGGAAGGGCTTGCAGCGGGACGGAACATCATCGGGCTCAACAGCGGCGAACCGGATTTTAATACGCCGGCGCCCATTATCGAAGCGGCACACCGCGCGATGCTTGACGGCAAGACAAAGTATACGGAAGCGAGGGGAATGCTCGCACTCCGTGAAGCCATCGTTACTAAGCTCAAAGACGACAATAAAATTGCATATAGTTCGGACGATATTATTGTAACGACCGGAGCTAAATTCGCGCTTTTTACCGGGTTGCTCGCGCTGTGTAATCCGGGCGACGAAGTCATCGTGCCGAAACCATGCTGGGTCAGTTACGTGGAGATGATTCGGCTTGCGGACGCAGTGCCGGTAACGGTGCCGGTTCACTCTGACTGGTCGCTCGATACAGATGCGATTGAAGGCGCTATTACGGCGAAAACGCGCGTGATCATCATCAACAGTCCAAACAATCCGACAGGTGCAGTCTACGGCGAAGATGCGATGCGGCGCGTCGCAGATATCGCGGATCGTCATGATCTATTCCTCATCTCAGATGAAGTCTACGAAAAATTAAACTACGGCGACAAACCGCACGTTAGTCCTGCTGCTTTTTCAGATGACATCAAAAAAAGGACGCTGACGGTCAACGGTTTTTCTAAGGCGTACGCCATGACGGGATGGCGTGTCGGGTATGCCGCGGGGCCGCGTGATGTGATCCGAAGCATGTCGACGATACAAAGCCACGCGACATCGAATGTCGCGTCGTTTAGTCAATGGGCATCCATTGAGGCGCTCCGGTCATGTGATGCTCACGTAGAATATATGAAAAAGACGTTTGAGGAACGGCGCGATTACGCTCATGGTCGTCTACAAAGATTGCCCGGCGTGCAGTGCTCTCTGCCGGAGGGCGCATTTTATTTGTTTCCGAACATTTCAGGATTGTTCGGCAAAAGTGACAACGGGTGTGTCATCGAGGATTCTCCGGCATTTGCAGAATACCTCTTGGACACCGCTGATGTGGCGCTTGTTCCGGGGAATGCTTTTGAATCGCCTGAGGGGATCCGACTTTCATACGCGGTGTCGATGGAAACTCTGATTGATGCCATGGATCGGATCGAAGCGTCTGTTTATCGATTGAAGTAATCTGCTTGATACCATAGTGGAAGGATAGCTGTACCTGTTTTGTCCATGAAAATGCCGGCAGGTCGTCCGACCGAGGTCGCTGTCTATCGCAAAGAAAACGAAAGGCGTATCAGGGTAGTTTTATGAAAAAAATGAGACGGCGAACGTTCGTGATGCTTTCGGTCGTGACCGTGTTGTGTTCGATGGTGATCGTTGCGACGGCGGGGTGCTGGGAGAGGGATCCTCCGCCCGGCAGAGGCTACAATAACACTCGTGATGTCTGCGAAACGCCGATGTACGATTCTGATCTTACGCCCGGCAATTACTGTTTCGTCGCAACGGGGGAGAAAGCGAGATTTTTGCACACGGATGGCCATGCGCCCGTTTCGGGACTGATCGATCAGCGTTATATAGATGACTTCACTTGGATCACTGTAAAAGCCGGCGATGTGCTCTACTTTAACGAGGCTACAATTTACAGCGAAAGCGAGCGACGTGAAAAATACTGTTTTACCGGCGTGCTGGAAAACGGCGTTTTCCTTGTCGGAACGGATGTTGCGGCGGGAACGTACGAAGTCCGCGCAGCAGAGCATTTGAAAGAGGGCGACAAGCCTGTTTGCGAGATTTATGCCGATTATTACGGGCGCCCCGATCCTATAAGGAAATATGATCTGTCCACCGGCTCGGCCGAGGTGATGGTCGCTGAAGGCGAGTTTATCTTGGTGGATCATGCGGTCATTATGGCAGAGCCGTTCTGTTTTACGGCGAAAGAAACGAACAAGGAAGAGCAGAAAGAAACGAATAAAGGAGAACAGAAAGAAACAATGAAGAATAACGAGATGAACGTGGCGGAAGGTTTCGTTGCCAGCGAAAGCCCGACGCTTTTTGTAGATATCCTTATGGACAGCGGCGCACACATTGTGCTGGAGTTGGATGCCGATGCTGCGCCGATCACGGTGGCTAATTTTCAAAAACTGGTCGGCGAAAATTTTTACGACGGTATTATTTTTCACCGCATTATAGCCGGCTTTATGATTCAAGGCGGTGACCCTGACGGCATCGGGACGGGCAGCTCGGACGAGAACATCAAAGGCGAGTTTGCCGCGAACGGCGTCAACAACCCGATCGCGCATGAGCGCGGTGTGATTTCTATGGCGCGGGCAAACGACTACAATTCTGCGAGCTCACAGTTTTTTATCTGTCACGATGACGCGCCTCACCTTGACGGCATGTACGCCGCATTCGGAAAAGTAATAAGCGGTATTGAGGAGGTTGACCGCATCGCGTCACTCCCAACCGACTTCCACGATTACCCCGATACGCCGCCCGTCATGGAGCGTGTCTTCTTCGTTGAGCGCGTAGGATAACCGTTTTTTCCGAATAGGTCTGCCGAATACTTCTGTCAAATGATTAATTCTGTCATAAGATTTGTTATCGGCAGTTGATTGACTGTGTGCAGAGGCGGAAACGCGCTTCCGATTTTCTTGAAAAACTGCCCGCCTCAAGCGCGTCATTTCACTTGACGCCAAAGAATAGGGTGCCATTTTTGGAAAGATCCTTTGCTTATAATCCGTTGTTATCGACCCGAGACATTGAAGAGCAGAAGAAATGAATAACAAGCTCTATACGTATCAAACAACACGTAGCGGCTCCTTTTCTTGCGGTTCAATTAAGCGAGGCGTATGCTTTGACTAACAAGACATTTTAGCTGCACGGGACAGCGCTTCTTTTGTCCCGCGTTGCGCACCTTGCGCTGAAATGAGGTGCCTAAGGAGCTGTGAAATGAAAACAAAAAAAAGAAAAGTGTTGTTTATATCGACGCTTATAATGGTGCTTCTTCTCTTAATATCCGCTTGTTCGAACACAAAGGTGCCGAAAGATACATCGCCCTCGGTACCGGAAACATCGATTTTTGAGACAAAAGTTCCAATTGTACCGGAACCTGAAACGACAGAGCCGGAAGTATCGTCGCCGCATTCCAATGAGAAAGTCGTGCTTAATGTCGTCGGGCTTAAGGGGCCGACGAGTATGGGGCTTGCGCCTCTTGTTCTTTCAGCGGCCGATGGAGAAGAAACATTCGATATCGATTTTTCAGTCGTCGGCGCGCCGACAGATGTGGCACCGCTGATTGTTAAAGGAGAAGCTGATCTTGCAGCCGTTCCGGCCAACCTCGCCGCCGTGCTTTACAACAAAACAGAAGGCGGCATATCGGTGGTTGCCGTGAACACGCTCGGTGTTCTTAATATTGTGGAGCGCGGTGAAACGGTCACGACACTTGCCGATCTCCAAGGCAAAACGGTATATGCGTCCGGTCAAGCTGCCGTTCCCGAGTATGTATTCAACATGCTTTTAGAAAAAGAAGGACTTGATCCCGCGAATGATCTTACCGTAGTGTGGCTGGCGGAACACACGGAAGTTGTGTCCAATCTGGCAGCCAATGACGGGTCAGTCGCGCTTCTTCCACAACCCTTCGTCACGGTCGCTCAACAGCAGCTTGAGGATTTGCGACTTGCGGTTGACCTCAATACGGTCTGGGAGAACAACATGGGTGATGCTGGTCTCGTCATGGGAGTGCTCATCGCACGTAATGATATCATCGAAGCACATCCTGAAGCGGTCGCCGACTTTCTAGCGCAGTACGAGCAATCGATGAGATACGTCAATGAAAACCCGGAAGAGGCATCCAAAATGATTGAGCAACTCGACATTTTCAAGGCTGCGATCGCGCAAAAAGCGATCCCCTATTGCCACATTCATTTCATGATGGGTGAGCCGATGAAAACCGCTCTATCAGGATTTCTTAATCTCTTATACGAGATTGACCCGAAATCGATCGGCGGAGCGCTTCCGGCAGATGAATTTTACTATTCGTCCAACCGTTAACCCGATATCGCCGTGAAGCCGGATCCGAGAAAAAAAGGAGTTTGGTTTAGCCTGGGAGGGGTGCTGCTTCTGCTTGTCATTTGGCAGTTCCTCTCTCTTTTTTCCGGAACAAATTTCCTGTTGCCGCCACCGCGAGACGTGTTGGCTCGTTTTGGACAGATGTTTTCCGAGAAAGAGGGGTGGCTTGCGGTCATCCAGTCGGGAGAGCGCATATTGCAGGGAGTCTTTTTCTCGGCGGCAGTCGCAGTGATCTTCGCTTTTGCTGTGTGGCGCTTGAAAGTTCTTCAGCGGCTGATCGAGCCTTTTGTGCTTCTCATGAAAACAGTTCCGATCGTCTCTTTTATCCTGATTGCCCTTTTCTTTTTGGGCAACAGAGTATTGACATTGTTTATTAGCGGGCTGGTCGTATTTCCCATGGTCTATGAGAGCGTTTTGGCCGCTTTATCTGATGTTGACCACGCGCTTCTTGAGATGGCGCGCGTCTTTTGCCTTAAAAAGCGCGATATCCTCCGATTTATTATCGTTCCCGCTTGTCGAGGTCAATTCCTTGCGGCCATGGGCGTCGCGCTCGGCATGGCTTGGAAAGCCGGCGTTGCTTCCGAAGTTCTCTCTCTTGCAAAACCGTCCATCGGCTGGCACCTCCACGATTCACGTCTGTATCTCGACATGGAGGGACTGCTTGCGTGGACGCTTGCCATTGTTTTGGTGTCTTTTATCTCGGAGAAACTGATTATCCTCGTATTGCGGAGCGCACTATCTTACGTTGGGCGCAAGCTCCCGGAAAAAGCAAGACGTGTCATGCATACTGCGGAAACATTAGAGGCGGACGTCGAACAGAAGTCGGAGCATCCTCCTGCAATCACTATCGACGATGAGCAGTGCGCACCGCAGATCAGCGACTTTCTTAGTGAAACGAGCCACTCCGTTACAATTACAATTGACGGTGCCGGAGAGTGTCAGAAGCACCAAGAGAGAAGTGATGGAATGGGTCATCCTGCTGTAATTACGATCGACGGACTTGACAAAGCGTTTGGGGAGACCGTTCTGTTCCGGAATTTCTCGGCAGAGTTGCCGCTTGATCGTCCTTTTATTGTCAACGGCGCGTCCGGTTCAGGAAAAACAACGTTGCTCCGCATGCTTGCTTCGCTTGAACGCCCTGATGCCGGCGTCATTTCCGGTGTGCCGGGAAACGGCCGTTTTGTCTTTCAGGAAAACCGTCTGATACCACAACTTTCCGCGCGTGATAACGTCCGTGTAGTTTTGCCTGATTACGACGGCCTCCGTGCCGACGCGTTGCTTCAGCGTTTGGACTTGTCGGATGTCAGCGGGCAGCCTGCCGAATTGCTGTCAGGCGGAGAAAAACGTCGAGTGGCGATCGCTCGCGCCTTAGCTCCTAAATCTGGTATCCTTTTTCTCGACGAACCGCTTCGCGAACTGGACGAAAAGCGCGAAACGGATGCGATCCTTCTGATTTTGGAGGCATTCACTCGTGTGCCGGTCATCCTCGCGGCACATGACGAGCGCCTGATTAACAAGTTAAACGCCCGTGTTCTCACGCTTGAAAGACTTCAAGATAGAATGTCAGATATAGAAAATACGGCATGAGGCCAGGTTGAGCAGAGCATACCGCAGATCCAAGATGATGTATTGGGCGTGAAATAAGGCAACAAAACAGAGCAAACGGAATTGCATTGCCATCTCAAGATCAAACGTCAAACGTGGTAGAATTACTGTTCCTTTATCGCTCCGCTGTGGAAAGCTTCAATGAGTTCGCGCAGATCTTCGATTTGCGCGTTAATTTCTTTACCTAAGTCGGTGTTATGTACCATCAGGCGTTGCGGCATGGGCTCCATAATGTGCAGGCGCGGTGTATAACTTCCCATATCGTTTTCAATCGTCTGATAGTCGTGGTGCTCGGCAAGCGCCAGATGATGAGAGTTGAAGATCAACGTGTAGCCGTTGATGCCCGTTCGTTTCTGATATGCTTTGGCCAATCCGCCGTCAATGACATAGAGGCGTCCGTTAGCTTTAACAGGCGTTTCTCCGCTCTTGACAGGTACATGACCGTTAATGATGCGCGAATTATCGGGATTGAGCCCGAAATCGGCAAGAATCATCTTGCATGTCTCTTCTTGCGACGAGAATGTGTAGTAAGGATCATAGATTTCTTCACGGATCGCCTTGTCCTCCACGAAGAAATTTTCAAATGTTGACATCTGGCTTTTCCCGAACATGGGGGATTCCGAGCCGCACCAGAGATACCACAACTTATCTGCGGCATCGGAAGTATGATCCGCCAGCCTGCCTTGGAAATAGGCGTCACGGATTTTAACATTCAGGACATCAAGAAGTGCGCGACCTTTATAGGATTTGCCGTCAACCGTCACAGATCGCAACTCCCCCTCTTTCGTCAGCGGGATGCAGCCGTGGAAGAGCAAGTTGCGGTTGACGATTTTGTAGGTGCTCCCCTTGTCATAGAGAAAGCGAACGTGACGGTGGAGCGGTTCGCTGTGCTTGAATGAAACCGCGATATTGTACATGACATCTTCCTCATCTTTTGTGAGGCGGAGCGGGTCATCTGGATCGATGGTGGGAAAATTCGTATCGCGCAGGGGGAAGCGCTTGTCGCCGACAACGTATTCACCCGTTTTGAAATCTACATTTTTAAGGACATTTCTCTGAGACATATTCCATTCAGGATGGCGCTCAAGCATCTGACCTTCCAACTTAAACTGAATGATTGAGATAGCCTTGTGCATGCGGGCGGCATGGTCGTCGGCGATCAGCGCCGCTTTTGGCAGATCGTAGTGGTGCACTTTGAAGCGTTCACAGGGATCATCACCGTACACTTCCGCCGCGAACGACGACAGAGGACGCAGATTGATCCCGTAACCGTCCTCCATGAAATCGAAGGAGTTGTAGGCGATGCCGATGCGGACAACGATGCCCATACAAGGTTCATTGCCGGCGGCGGCGCCCATCCAAACAATATCGTGATTGCCCCACTGGACATCGACATCTGAGAATTGCATAAGCTCTTCCATGATTCGGTGGGGTCCGGGTCCTCGATCAAAAATGTCACCTAGAATATGTAGCGTGTTGACGCAGATATTCTGCACCATGACGCAGAGTGATTCAATGAAGGAAAAAGCGGCATCTTCCTCAATGACGAAACGAATCATGTCGTTGATATATGATTTTTTATTTTTGTCGCGGAAGGCAAAAAGCAACTCGGTGATGATGTCGGTGTATTGTTCCGGAATTTTTGATGAAATGTCGCTCCACGAATACTTAACGCCGATATGGCTGACAAGAGCGATCAAACGGTAAATAGTAATGGCTAACCAATCCGGCTCAATACGGTCTGTATTTTTCAAGATCGATAGAACACGCTTCGGATCGTAGATCAGATTAGCGAGCTGATTTTGCTCATTTTGCGTCAGTTCGTAGGCGAAAAGCTCCGATATTTTGTGCCGGATATTGCCTGACGCGCTTCGCAAAATATGAATAAATCCCGTGTCCTCACCGTGTAAATCGGAGAAAAAATATTCCGTGCCCTTAGGAAGCTCGTTGAGGGCACGGAGGCGGATAATTTCAGCGCGTGCCGCTTTTGCCGTCGGAAAATGCTCTGCCAGCATGTTCAGGTATTTCATATCGTTCTTCATGGGAAACCTCCACGTTCCGGCTAAATTAAAGCCAATTTCTTATAAACCGTTCCGCTCAACATCGAAATAACGCTTTCGTTCTCATGAAACGGTGCAACTCGTAAACATTACCGTAAGTTCGGAAACGGCGTGATCTTCACGACGCGATGTCTGTTTTCACAACAAATCCGCACAACCGGAAAGACAACGCCTTAACGCCTTGGTTAACGTCATAGTATCATAGTACAACCACTGTAAAGTGTGTTGTCCCAGGGTGCTAGGTGCATCCTCTGTAAAAAGTATGTATGGTACGAGAAAATAAAGAGTAGGAAACCTTTTTGGACGATACCTTTGAATAGGAATTCGCGAGCTAATATTTATATCTCTACAATATGAACCGTATTTCCGTGTTCTTTGATAAGGGTCAACAAATCCTTGATATTCAGCCAAACGGTTGCTGTATTGTCATTTGGATGACAACCGATCCGTGCATTTCCTTCAAGAAAGCTTTTATCCAAATAAAACTCAACGCGTTTTTCATCGTCGTTCAGCAACCCTAAGGGTGTGACAGATCCCGGCTCGAGCTTCATAATGGCAAAGAGATCATCACCCGATGCGAAACTAAGCGCTTTCGTGCCGTGCGCATTTCTGAATGCTTTCAAATCCACTCTCTTGTCTCCTTGCACGGTGATCAAATAGTAGTTTCTCTTTTTCTTATCGCGAACGAAAAGATTTTTCGCATTGTCTTCAGGGTAAGGCAGATCTATTTCTGCCCATTCTTCCATGTTGTAAACGGCTTTATGCTCAGTAACTTCGTAAGAAATCCCCATAGAGTCAAGGAAATCATATATTTCTTTTTTGTCCATATGTTTCACCTTCAAATTCCAGTTAATCTCAACCTGAATTATTTATCCTTTTTACCGTGTTAATTATTTACGCCTATCATCATGCCGTTTCTTGCCGGGACACTTTCGCTTCGCTGCATATCCATCTTATCAGCCATCCCCCCGGACACAAAATAGTTGAAATGACGTTTGAGTTAAGGTGTGATATGAATATATAAGCGAATCTGTAAGAGCGGACGAGCGACGAGGGAAGGGTCGGCAAAGTCTTTTCCGGTCAGGATATTAAATGGAGGATCGGCGATGTCATCGCAGGACAGGAAAATAAGCAAATGAAGTTGATTTTAGCCAGCCAATCGCCAAGAAGACGTGAATTATTGGCGATGACGGGGTTTTCGTTTGATGTCGCGCCGGCGACGTGTGATGAGCGTCACGTTTTGGGAACGCTACACGACAAGAATTCACCTAAGCATGTTGTTGAGGCGCTGTCGCTCGCCAAAGCGACAAGCGTTTTGGCAGATTATCCTGATGCTATTGTGCTCGGAGCAGATACTGTCGTGAGTCTGGACGGCATTTTTTATGGAAAACCGGAGGATGAGGCGGATGCGCGGAGGATGTTGCGGGAATTGGCCGGACGAACTCATCTGGTGTCTACCGGAGTTACAATTCTTACAAGCTCATCATCGGACGTTTTTTCAGTATTATCAAAGGTAACGTTTTATCCCCTATCGCCCATTATCGAATTGCTTATTGATCGTTATGCCGCATCCGGCGCGTCACTCGATAAGGCCGGTGCATACGGCATACAGGAATTAGGCGGTCTTCTCATTTCAGGAATACAAGGCGACTTCTTTTCCGTGATGGGTTTGCCGGTTGCTGAAGTGTATCAGCGACTTGCTCCATTTGCTCCGTTTGATCGGTAAACGGCATGTATATCCCTGTTGTTGTCTAAAATAGGCGTTGCGCTCAAGATGCGATTAATAGTCCGTATCAAATTCGTCGATGAGTTTCCAGTTCGAAAAGTCGTTGGCATCGCCGATAATTTCATAGATAAGCATACGGTTTTTGGGCTTTGAATAAAGTCGGTGGCAAAGGTAGCGCGCGTTAATTTCCGTTTCCGGAACCTCGAAATACGATCGCCCGAGAGATTCGTACGGAAGACCGGCTTCCTCGTAAATAAATGCTCTAAAATTGTCTGTCGTTACAGGTGCTCGATTGACGGTAAGAGTCGTTCCGTCAGCTCCGCGCGGTTTCACAAAGAGCGCTGTTACAATTGGCCGGTCAAGGGGGAGACGATCATCTTTTCTAGCGCCGTGATCGCCTGTAATGATGATTGTACTGTCCTTGTATTTCCCCAGTTTTTTCAACGCAGCTAGATAATGGTACACAATATAGAAGCTGCCTTTTGTCTGCTCAACGGCATTTGATTTTTCTGTGGTAATCGGCTGCGCCATCGCGTCCATATGGTAAGGCGCGTGCGACCCTTGAAGGTGGATATAATTCAGCCTGGCTCCTTCACCTTCAACTGTAAGACCGTTTTGTACCAACTGATTGAAAAACTGAACGTCATCAGTGATGTAAGGTTCTTGTTCCGATGGCGTGTAAACCAAATTGCTGAATCGATCCGATGACGTCCAGAAATAAGGTTTGAGTGCGTAGGGCGCGTAGCGGTATGCCGAAAGCGTTAAGACTTCTTTCATTGCGCGGCGCTGATCAACTTTTAGTTCCAGATGGATGGCATTCTGAACAGTATGCCGGAGATCATCAATGTCGGAATAGGTGTAGCCTTTGTCCATATACATTGTAATTGCATAGCCTGAATCCTTCAGGTTAGGAAGAAACATGGACGTTTGCCATGCGTCTTTCATGTAGGAGGCAGTTGATCGATCAAAAAAGTGATCACGTCCTGTGAACATGTTGGGCACTGAAGGGAAAGTCTGGCTGTACAATGACATGTTGTTGGTAAACCGTGTAAAGCCGTCGAGACGATCGAAATAATGCGGATTTTCCCTAAGTATATTTTCGATGTAGCGATTATCAAGGCGGTCAAGCAACAGGATTACAATATTGTGTTTAGGTGCGACGTCATATAACCCGGAGACTGAAAGATAGCCCGTTTTGTCCTTCTGTGTGGCTGCGTTTGTTGAAAGCGACAACAGAGCGATCAGCTGAATCACGATGAGAAGTCCCGATAAAGCGCGAAGTGTGACGGTCCAAAGCTTTCTTCCTAGAATACGGAGTGCTAACGGAATGGCGAAAAGCATAATCGAAATGAGAGAGTTGAGAATCATATTATTGGCGTGCTCGTGCCATATAATGGTGTCTCCGGTCAGGCTGCCGAGGGATCCGTTGAGAAAGTTGGCTTGGATATAGCCTGTAAACACAGCGCCGAAAGCAAGCGAAACAAAAACATCAAATACGCGGCCTCGGAAAATCATCAAAATCCCGCCTATTGCCAGCAGAACAATGACGAAAGTGAGTGTTACAGTTACCGCGATTTGCGCGAAGACAAAAGGAATCGAGTCGGCGTTCAGCGCAATAACTTCATACACACTGAAGAAAATAAACGTAAAGGAAAAGGCGGCGCTAACCAAAAAGACGGTCAAAAGGCGATTCTTGAATGAACGGTCTTCATTAAAAAGAAAGGAGCTGCGGTTAATTCGAAGCGGCTGCTTAATAGGCGGCTCGGATACTTTCCACAGCGGATTCGTGACCTTCGTTTTGTTTTTCTTCTTCATGAACAAGCGTACAAAAAAACCTGACAGACGTACATAGACATTCATCAGAGACATGCGAAGACGACTGAACAACAGACCGATTGTGACTCCGAGCGTGATGACGACGGCGGAAATCATCTGAATCAGATATGTCGTGGTCGCGGGATCGATATAGCAGCGAATCAAAAACCCGCACTGATCCGGCAGTATATTCGCCATCCAGGCCATCATGAGATGTCCTTTTCTTGCGCGCGGTCGCTCTCTTCAAGAGAGTTCGACGTTTCATCGACGTCCGCCAAGTCGTCAAGAAGAGCAAGAAGCCATGTGCCGCGCGGATGCGTTTGTTTAGAATCCGGTGTGACGCGCTCACGAAGGCGTCGTTCGATACTCTTCCTGAACAAGTCTTTTTCCTGATCATTCGCACGGATCAACAACGTCTGCAAGCGTTGCTCGATTTGGTCCAGATATTCCGTTTGTGTTTTAGTTGTCGATGAGTCGGACTGATTGACTTGATATACATCGTCGACAGATTCTCTTTTTGAATCGCTCACGACGGTCGCAGATTCAATCCGATCCTTTTTCAGGGTCGCTTGTTTTTCTCGTGTTTTTTTCCTCGCGTTAAGCGTATTAACGATGTAGGAGCCTCCTCCTTGCGCGCCGTTGCCGACATCGTAGATGTTTTGCTGAACGACGGCCGTGATGTACTCTCGGTAGAAATCTTTTCGTTCGATAAGATTCGCGACGATGGCGGGCAACTGATCGAGCTGATCGATATCAAGCGAGATGCCGATGTCATCGCGGAGCGAGATATCCAATGGTACGCAGGGGATTTTCTGATAATTCGGGTTCATTATTTTCATCGGTGTGTTAATGAAAAGGGACGGCTTCTTCGTCGCGTAGGAGAACTCGTTGGCAATAGTGGACCAGTCCGTTATGACAAGATCTGCCGTGTAGACAGTCTTGTTTGACGCGAAGGACGTCTGAAACTCAAACGCATCGCCGGCGTCATCGTATTGACGGATTAAGGCTTTCACTTTATCGGGAAACCGTTTTACGAATTCGGGATGAGGGCGCGCGATGACGTGATAACCGGCATCGAGCAGCGGACGGATAACGTCGTCCGGACAAAGTTCGAGGATGTTGTCTTTTTGCCAAGAAGGGGCGATGAGGATCTTTTTCGGATCGTTTTCAATGTCGCCGAGCGCGTCGGCCGCTTTCAACATGGAGTCAAGCAGCGGGTAGCCTGTTTTGACCAGCCTTTTTTTAGGAAGATCGTAGACGCGTTCCGTTTCACGCACTTCCCGGATGTGGTTAGGTCCGTAACAGAAAATCGTATCAAAGTGATCGAGAGCGCCTTCTCGAAGCATGAGGTGCAGGCTCGTCATCCCATGGTCAAGGTAGATATACTCGATGTCTTTTCGGACGAGAGAGCGTTTGATTTGAAATTTTTCAAGATCGGGCATCGTCATCACGACCATATCGGCGTCCATCAGCATCATGAACTGAATCAGCGCGATGGGTCCGATGTAGTACGTAATGATGCGCGGATTGTCCTTTTCAAAAATCTGATCGTTGATGTCGCTCGTAACGTAATGGATGACGAGATCTGAGTGTACGAGCACGTAGTCGATGAATCCTGCAAAGTATTTGTAATAACCGCTGCTTTCCGCATAGAAGACGAGTTGTTTGTCTTTCGTTTTCATAAAACGCTTTTTGTCAATACGCTGCGTACGACGTTTTTTTGCATTGAGGGCGCGCTTTGCTCGTTTTTCTTCGCGCGTAAGATGTGGTTTTTCGACATATTTGAGGCTGTCGGCATGCGCTCCCGGATTGTAGATCTTGTTACAGAGCGCTTGGACGGGAATAGACATCAAGTTGCCGCTAATCCAGTAGAGGCCGACGCCGCACGGCAATATGGCGGCAAAGAATGCTGAGAATGCCACAAGAAAAATCGTCATTCCCCAGCGACTTGCAGCGCTTTGTATGCGTTGCAGTACGTTGACGCGGTTTTGATAGATTCCAAGGAGTAGCGCACTTGCGCCGGAAAGGACAGGATAAAGAACGGTGATGGACATTAGACGCGGAATCTCCGCCATATTCGTGCCGAGGAAATAGAGGTCCATCGCTGTGATCTTGTCAAGGCCTGACAACCCTGTGAACAGCTCCGGATGCGATTGTGCCGTTTCCAGCACGGAAAGCTCCGCGCCTGTACCCATCGCTTCAGGAGTCGTTCGAATGAAATGCGCTGTTTTTTCTATAAAGAGGTTGATGGTATCCGCATCAAGCTGCAGCAGATGTTGCATCGGATGGTAGATCACGTTGATCAATCCGAGGATAATCGGTATCTGAATCAAAAGCGGAAGCATGCCCTTGAGCGGACTGTAACGTTCTTTTTTGTAAAGCGCCTTTTGCATTTCGGCGATTTCAGCGCTGTTGCCATCGTAACGCCGACGGACGTCCTCAAGAAGGGGACGCAGTTTAATCATCGCGATCGAATTTTTCTGTGAAATTAGCGACAGAGGAAACATGATAATTTTTGTAAAAAGCGTGAACAGGATGATGGAAACACCGTAATTGCCGACTATTTGCCAGCAAAATCGCATCACATAACCCAGCGGGATTCCAAATAGCGTATTAATAATATTCATAACATCTTAGCCCGCCAGCTTCCTGTACATCGAACAGATGCAATGTTTCTGAAGTAAAAGACACGAATAAATTCTAGCACAATGCCTCTCATGCTAATGACGATTTGCCATACCTTTCAGAGATGCTCACAATCACTTTCTGCTCTTCTCATAAGAGTCCCATTGAGTTTAGAGAACATTGTACACTTCTCTTTCAAAGAGAACATTGTACACTTCTCTTTCAAAGAGAACATTTTGTACTTCTCTTTCAAAGAGAACATTGTGCACTTTTATTTCAATATATGAGCCTAGACTGCGCGCATGTCGTGCGAACAAAGTCACGTTTTTTGTCGTCAAAAATACATCATATTATTTTGAATGCATAAAACTATTTTCCACTTAAAACTAATATATGTAAACAGCATGTTTGAGAATGGTAAAAAACAGGTATAATGTTTCCACAATATTGAGAAGTAATCCGCAGGTTCACAAAAGCTTTCGTCTAAATGACAGAAAAACGGATCGCAGTAACGTGTTCGCACAAAGCAAACGGATGATCTAGGAAATAGGATCGCATGATACTGGAAAAACTTTCAAAACGTGACCGCTCAGACCTCAGCATGCTTCTTGAGCTTGCGTTGACGAACGCGCGTATTACTGATGTTGAGCGGTTAGGCGGGCTGACGAATCGTTCTTTTCGTGTATTTACGGATCAGGGCGAGTTTGTGTTTCGTCTTCCCGGAGAAGGTACTGAGACCTTGATTAATCGCCATGATGAAAGAATCAGTACTTTTTTGGCCAGCGATCTTGGCATCGATACAGAGATTGTGTATTTCGATGCCGAAACAGGTCTTAAAGTGAGCCGATACCTTGATCACGCTGTTACGATGAACGCGGCTACACTGCGCGAACCTGATAATATCGTTCTTGTTGCGGAGGTTTTGCGAAAGCTTCACGATTCCGGCCAAGACACCGGTATTGTCTTCGATGTTCTTGACATGGCCATGCGTTACGAGAAAATCGTCCGAGACGGCGGTCTATACTTCTTTGACCGCTACAAAGATGTGCGCGCATTGGTGTTTGATCGTCTTGAGAGGGAGCCGGATCGTCCAAAAGTTACGTGTCACAATGATCCGCTGTGTGAAAATTGGGTCAAAAGCGGAGATCGCATGTATCTCGTGGACTGGGAATATGCCGGCATGAACGCGGCATCGTGGGATCTTGCAGACGTGTCCATCGAAGCGACGTACGGTTGCGATGAAGACCGATTGCTTCTCGAAACTTACTATGAGGGTTCTGTGACGGAAGAGGAGGGCGCCGATTTTGCCCTCAACAAAATATACATCGATTTTCTTTGGAGTTTGTGGGGAAGAGCGCGTCAGGTATACGAGGGAGAACCCATGCGTCTGTATGCAGATTATCGCTACAACCGTCTTCTTAAAAATATTCCGGCCATTCGCTTTTTGTCGTAGAATATGAAACCGTAAAGCGCTTGGAGGGAAGCTTCTCATGAACATACCTTCAAAAAAACAGAAAACATTACCTCGCTCGCAAAAAAAGCGCGCGATGCCTTCATGGTTCAGGGTAGTACTGCTCGTGTTGGCGATTTTTCTTTTGCTTGTCGGAATAACCCAAGGCGAAGGAGTGACTATTTTTGTCAAAGCGACCCATCTTTGCCTAGAATGCGTCGGGATCGGCTGAAGGTATTTTCGGCGTTAACGATGTCAGCAAGAACCGAAAGATGTCGTGACTATGTGATACAGAATATTGCAGGAACGGCGAGAGCTGAAAATTCTGTGACTGCGTGAATGTCCGAGGACGAACGATCTCTTACACATCAACAAACAAACAGAAAGGTTCCGGCGTAAGATGAATCAACATCATAATGCTGAACAACAGGAAAATAAAACGCCTTTGCGTGTTCGTCGCGGCTGGATTCAGGCGATTTCGACGCTTCTTTCTAATATTCATCTTGCCAATTTTTTAAAAGGGCGTGTCCATCAGGGACCGCTTAAACAAGTCTGTGTGCCGGGGCTCAATTGCTATTCGTGTCCTGCAGCCACTGCGTCGTGTCCAATAGGCGCATATCAAGCAGTCGCCGGTTCGCCTAAACATAAAATATCTTTCTATGTCGTTGGCCTTTTATCGATATTCGGCGTATTAATGGGGCGTTTCATCTGCGGGTTTTTGTGTCCATTCGGGTGGTTACAAGATCTCTTGCATCGCATTCCTCTCAAGAAATTCAGCACCAAAAAAGTGAGACCTCTTCGTTATATAAAATATTTCATGCTGTTTTTCGTGGTAGGGCTTATGCCGATCTTGTTTACGAATGTTGCCGGCATGGGGGAACCTTATTTCTGTAAATATGTTTGCCCGCAAGGCGTGCTCGAAGGCGGTATTCCGCTCGCCATTGCCAATCCGGGCATTCGCGCGGCATTAGGTTTTCTCTTTTCTTGGAAAACCGCTATTCTTGTTGCCGTTATACTCTTGTCGATCTTGTTTTACAGGCCGTTTTGCAAATGGCTTTGTCCTTTAGGCGCGTTCTATTCATTCTTTAACCGTGTGTCGTTCTTCCAATACCATGTTGATTTTGATAAATGTATCGATTGCGGAAAATGCGCGAGAGCTTGCGGCATGGATGTCGATATTCGAAATAATCAGGCTCATCCGGAATGCATTCGCTGCGGCGAGTGTGAAAAGGCTTGCCCTACAGGCGCCATATCGCATCATTTTCGCTTTTCTAAGAAAAAAACGACTCCTTCACTCCATCACGATCAGGAGCACTCGAATTGAGAGAAATTGTGTCTAAAATCACAGAGCGTGAAAAGCAGCCACAAAAGCCTGTCAACACGAATCAACGTTCATTTTTTTGGAATGACGTGATCGTAGAGAAATCCACCAATTGAAAAATGTCATTGTACGAAGCTCTTGCTTTGATTGTGATATGAGAACATTTGTGCCTATTGAGACGCATGTTACGGACTACAATCAACTTACCCTCCATCATGAAAAAAATAATCCGTTTCAATAATTTCAACATTTCAGAAGGATGATAAATGATATGAAAAATAAACAAAATAGAAGAAATTTAAAATCAATCGGGGTTTTGTTCCTAGCACTTGTTTTCGTTTTTGTGACGGCAGGCTGCGGTCAAAAGGATAGAGATAAAACGGCTTCTCCGGTTAAAAGCGAGCCGTCAGGGACGGTTGATCAAGTCGTTACGAGTAAGCCGACAATTGAAACAGATCCGGCAGATACGAGTGATCCTGCGGTCACAAATGATCCGGCAGCTAATGATTTGCCGCTTTTCCCGTCATTTGAGACGAAAGATCTTAATGGGAATACGGTGACGAGCGACCTTTTTTCTGAAAATGCCGTGACAGTCGTGAATTTGTGGTTTACGGGATGTATTTATTGTGTGAACGAGATGCCGACGCTTGAGCAGATTTATCAATCTTATGCCGATAAACCTGTTCAATTCATCAGCATTTGTGTGGATCTTGGCCTTGCCGAAGGTGCTGATGCGCTAGCACGAGACATCATAGATGATACCGGCGTAACCTTTCCGACACTGTGGCCCGGAGACGGCAGTACCGAATTCGGTCAATTCCTCTACTCCTTTTTCGCTTTTCCGACAACGGTTTTCGTCAATCGTCAAGGAGAGATCGTTGGGCAGCCCATTGAGGGCGCAATCATGGGAGAGCCCGGAGCGGAGTTGCTCAAAGGTCGTATCGACGAACTGCTTTCGGCGGATACGCCCTGAGCGATCGGGAGATATGCCCTGATTGGTCGAGAGATATGCCTTGATTGATCGGGAGATATGCCCTGATTGAAATGCTCTAGATTTCGTGGCGCGCTGATTCCTAAAAGGCCGCTGTCGCGCCACGTGTCAAATGTGTTTACAGGACATTTACAGCAAAAAAAGAACAGGTACAATAAAGAACAGACAGAATACATTTTGAACGATATAGAGGGAGGAAAATTGTTGTGCAAACGCGAGTAACATTTATTTATGATTACAAGAACATAGATATTCCGGAGGCGTATTTGGAGCTGAAAATACCGGATATGGAAACGATTGTGAATTTGCAGTGCGAAGCTCTTGCGCGAAAGCACAGCAAAATACAACTGCCGGAAGATCAACCCCATGTGTTAACCGATGAGATGGTGAAGGCAGAAGACATTCCGGGCGTTGAAACGGTCGAAGACTACAAAAATGCGCTATCGTACGAATTGCCAATTACGCTTGTTTCAGAACATACACACATGCTTTTGATGAATTACTTGATTCCTCAACTCGTTCAGCGCAGTACGTTTGAAATTAATGACGAAGAAGCGACACAGGCGGGGAAAGATTATTTTGCGTCTTTTGAAGAATCGGCAAAGAAGCAAGGGCTATCATTCCAAGAAACAGCTCATTTGCGATTCGGCTCAAATCTTGACGACGGCGAAATACGCCAGCATCTGTTTTTGCTCGGTCGAACGCATTTCATGTACCGCATTCTGGCCGGTGAATATCTGCGTCGTCAAGGTGCAATTTTCGATCTTGCCTCTTATTCATCCTATGTTAAAGATATGGCAAAAATGTCGGATACGACGGAAGAGAACGTGCGCGAACTGGTACCTCTGCACGTCTACATGGACGAAGTTCCTGCTTTGATCATGTTGGATGAAATGACGGCATGGCTTGCGCCTAAGGTTGCCATTAAAACGGATGATGACGTCGAAGAACCGGATCAAACAGACGAATAGGACGACATAGATCCGATAGTATTAACATAAACTAAAGTTTAATGTTCAGCTTGGCGGAGAGCTTCTCGAGCATGTCTTTTGTTGTCAAGGAAAGGTCGTAGTCCGGTTTCCAGCCCCATTCCTCTCGCGCGCAACGATCGTCCATGCAATTTGGCCAAGAGTCCGCGATTGCTTGGCGAACGGGATCAACATCATAGGTCAGTTCAAAATCGGGAATGTGTTTCTTGATTTCCGCCGCGATGTCTTCGGGCGCAAAGCTCATGGACGCGATATTGAAACTGTTGCGGTGTCGCAACCTGACAGGATCCGCCTCTAAGAGCATGGTAATCGCCTTAAGACAATCGGGCATATAAATCATGTCCATGCGAGTTCCTTCAGCGATGAAGCTCGCGTATCGGCGATTTTTTACGGCTTCATAAAAAATATGGACGGCATAATCGGTTGTGCCGCCGCCGGGCATTGCCATATGCGAAATGATGCCGGGAAGACGAATGCCGCGAGTATCCACTCCGAATTTTGTGTAGTAATAATCGGAAAGCAATTCGCCGGCGACTTTTGTAACGCCGTAGATCGTGTTCGGGCGCTGAATCGTGTCTTGTGGTGTCATATTTTGTGGCGTACTTTCCCCAAAAACGGCGATTGAACTCGGTGTAAATACTTGCAGTTGTTTCTCCCGCGCGACCTCAAGAACATTAAACAAACCGATCATGTTAACGTTGAATGCTCGTTGAGGTTTTTCCTCACCTACTGCAGACAAAATAGCAGCGAGATGGATGATCGTGTTGATTTTGTATTTTACACAGAGATCAGCCATGCGATCGGCTTCCAAAACATCGAGGACTTCAAAAGGGCCGCTTTGCATAATTTCGTCAGGGCCGGTTTTATTGCAATCCGTTGCCAAAACGTTATCGTTTCCGTATCTATCACGAAGATGAAGAGTAAGCTCAGTACCGATCTGTCCAAGACATCCCGTCAGCATGATCTTTTTCATCGTCTAATCCTCGCTAAATCTCTGATTATCGTGGTCAGAAATTATTTTTATCGTACATAGGCCTCTTTTGGAATGTTCATCTACTTTGCACATTTTAGCATAGAGCCGATACGGAGATTCCGCGTTCACCTCTATGATATTTATAGGGTAGAATAGAAGAACAGCAATACTCGCAACAAAACGAGAAAAGATAATCTTCATGCTGTTTACAGGAGCGTCCATGAAAAAATTAAATGCAAAAAAGATTAAACGGCATATGTTAAAGACGTATGCGTTTTGGCAACTCGACGAACGCTTTCTTTTGGTTTATCCGGATAAGAATATATTGAGCAAAGCCGGACTCGATGAATTGCCTGAGACTGAAAGCGGGTATCTTGCGTTTGTATTCCTTGATGACACCATGAAAGTGGCTTTTATCGGAGAAGTTGATCTTGAAACGCAAGAATACGAGTATTTTCAGGAAAACAAAACGCTGGTAGCGGAGGCGTCATCCCTTGAAACGATGCTGGTGATGCTCGTCAAGCCAACGCGCGAACTGGTGCAGCACCCGTTTGTCAAATCTGTTCTTGATTATCACGAGTCCAATGTGCTTTATCGCAGTACGTTGACCGTGCGCGCTATTGATCCGTTGCGTGATCCTCTTCGTCCCGAAATTTTAACGGCATGCTATGTCAAGGATGAAGCGGACTATGAACAAGAGTACACCGATGCGGTTGCCGATTATGTGAAGGCACTAGAAGAGGCGGAGGAGGCTGAGGAAGAAAAACGGGTTCAGGAAGACGTAAATAAGAAATCTTCAAGTAGTAAGAAAAGCGTTAACGACGTTTCTGCAACGGATGACGATCAGGAAAATGACGAGGAAGAGGAGCTCCCACAACATCCGGACGTGCCGGAAGACGCATTTACGTTTGTTAAAATTCGCGATCTAAGCCCTGCTAACAACGGAACATGGCGAGCCGTCCTGATGGAAGATATTCCGGGAACTAAGAAAAAGGAAAATGACGATATCGCCGTGTCGCTTATCACGGTGGAAGAAGAATGCAGCAAGACCTCCATGCTTTTCTTACATCCTGACATGCCGGTTGAAGGAACCAAAATTCGCATACAATCGTATAAGCCGAGGCGACTGCCATGGCGTATCGCGTATGAACTCAAATGTCCGAATGAAGATTTTGACGAAACGTTTTTTCTTGGGCGCAGCGGAGAAGACAGCCTTATGTTCCGCAATATTCTGGACGACATTCGCGCGGGCAAAATGGATCCTTCCATGGTGATCGCTATGGTTCAGCGTGATGACGGTGAAATTGATTTTTCACGCGAACTCTATCGTTGTAATTCGTGCGGTACGATGGAGGTCATGCGTCGCGTCCGCATGATCTATCCCGATGCCACACAGTCCACAACATACCGTTGTCCTAAATGCGGCGAGCGCACATCTTTTGTGAGACGTACGCATATCGCCTCACTGAACTGCCCCGAATGCCGTGAACCGCTGAATCTCATGGCCGAGAGAAACTGGAGCGGAGTCTTAGATCCGCAATCGGAACCGGATAACTGGCGCTGACGCTAAGAGAGGTGCGATTATGAGGAAAACGGATTATCTTCAACTGCTTAAAGAAGAGCTCGTCGAGGCTCTTGGCTGTACCGAGCCTGCCTGTGTCGCTCTCGCGGCGGCGCACGCGCGTGAACAGGTCGTACACGCTCTGAATGATCCGTCCTCAGGAGATTATCTTGATGCCGAGCAGATCGATTCTGTTGATCTATATTGTAGCGTCAATATTTATAAAAACGCGATGGGCGTCTACATCCCCGGCACAAATGATATGGGTGCCGCGATGGCCGCCGCTTTGGGGGTTGTCGCCGGCAAAGCCTCCCGAGGGCTTCAAGTGCTCGAGAGCATTAGTGAGATGCAGATCGAAGAAGCGCGACAATTATGTAAATCCGACAAGGTCAAGCTGCATCCGGCTCCTTCGTGCGAACCGACTCTCTATGCAGAAGCCGTCGTTTGCGCGCAAGGGCACTCGGGACGTGCTGTCATTGCTTGGAAACACGACATGATTGTGCTTCTCGAGCAAGACGGAGAACCGACATTTCAATTTAGTCCCGAGGAACAGGACTTGTCCGGCTCGATCAGTGAGAAGGATCTCATTGAAGTCTGGGATTTTGTCACATCTGTCGACCTTGAGGATCTTTCGATTATCCGTGAAGCCATACGTCTTAACGAGATCATCGCTGAGGAAGGCCTCAACCGGGGTTACGGCCTTGAAGTCGGTCGAGCCATCCTTAATAAAAATGAACTTCCTGCGTTCGCCAAGAAGATATCGGAGCCCGCATTCTCCGATTATTGCGCTGCGCGTACGGCGGCAGCGGCCGATGCAAGAATGGCAGGATCAACGCTTCCCGTCATGGCTAATTCGGGCAGCGGAAATCAAGGCTTAACGGTGACGGTAAGCGTAACAGCTGCCGCAAAATACCTAGGAAGTTCGGAAGAAGAGCTGATTCGCGCTCAAACATTAAGTCAACTTGTTGCCATTCATATTAAGCAGAGTTTTGGTCGGCTGTCACCTTTATGTGGAGCAACCGCTGCTGCTGTCGGATCATCTGCCGGCATGGTCATGTTGTTAGGCGGCGGTCTTAATCACGTCATCGCAGCCGTCCAAAACATGTTCGGAACAGTGACCGGTATGATTTGTGACGGCGCAAAACTGGGCTGTGCCCTTAAAGTCGCTTCCTGTATTTATGCTGCGGTACAGGCTGCGCTTGTCGCCATGCGCGGTAAAGAAATTAAACCCACCGACGGCGTCATCGAATTCGATGTTGAAAACACCATTCAAAACATGGAGCGCATATCAAAAGAAGGTATGCTGCACATGGATGACCTTCTGCTTAACATTATGCTGAACAAGAGGCAAACTCCGTAACAGACTTAAGGGATGGTACGAATAGTAAAACGCAAAATCTATACCTTACGCACTTAATAAAAACGCCTGTCTGGCATCGGCATCCTTCCAGACTTGGATTTAAGGTCTCGAGCGCCGCTTGAGCGCCGAAAGATGTGATTGCAAGTAGAAAAACAATTGACAAAAGTGTTGCGATTGCGATAACGTTGTCCATGCGATATTGATAACAAGCTGTCCTGGCCATCGCTTTTATGGGACAGATGTACCGGATCTGTTTTTTGGCAGGTATTGTCGGCAGAAAAGAGGACCTACTGACGTTGCCGAAACGCTGTAGATCGGCAATACATGCTTATCATAAGCGGGTGTGGTTCAATGGCAGAACGTCAGCTTCCCAAGCTGAAAGCGGGGGTTCGATTCCCCTCACCCGCTCCACAATTTGTCCTGAACCTCAATGGCACCAATGAGGTTCAGGATTATTTGTGTCTGGAGAATGCTATTTTTCTATTTGGCCATGCGAAGCAATTTCCTGATAAGATTGAACGGATAGTTTGTTGGCCCCGTGGTGGGAGGTCGATCGTTGCCAAATTCAGAGTATAGGGGAAGAAGAAAGGTAAAATATGGACATTTTCTCGACGATGGTTCAATTGTTGGCAGCTTGCGCGGTCGGGTTTTATTATGGTCGCCGTAAAGTTTTAACTGAAGATACAAACGCGAGGCTTTCAAGAGTTGTCTTGAATGTGACGATTCCGGCGATGATTCTTTCGACTTTGAATAAAATTGATCCTGCGGAAGCAGAGGCACATGGAAATCTAGCCTGGAAAATTTTCATCTTTGGTTTTCTGATGTATGCCGTCGTTTTAGTCCTTTCTTTCCCAATTGGCGCGCTTCTTAATGCACCTAAAGAATGCGAACGAGTAGCTAGAAACGGCATAGTATTCTCGAACATGGGCCTCATAGGTTTTCCGATAATGAACGCACTTCTTGGCCCGTTGGCTGTATTTTACAACACGCCCTTAGTCATTCACTTCAATTTGTTTTTTTTCAGTTTTGGAATTTATTTCGCGGAAAAAGATGCGGGATTAAAGACAAAGCTTCAATGGCGATCCTTTATAAATCCCGGGATGATCGCCTGTGTGATTGGGATGGTTATGTTTTTGACAGGTTGGCGGTTGCCTGCTGTCATCCATAAAGGCGTCGATTTTGTCGGCTCCATTACGTCGCCTCTTTCAATTGTGATTATAGGTGTGAGCTTGGGGTTGGCAGATTTGAGAAAGATGTTCAGCCAACGCGTCTATTATCGTATTGCGGCAGTACGTCTGTTTCTGATTCCTTTGTTGACGCTGGTTGCTGCCTATTTTGTTCTGAAAGATTTTACGGCGGTGGGAACAGTCGTTTTGGGCGCTGCGACACCGGTCGCTTCCGGCGTTGCCATGAGCTCAGCCGACAAACCCGTTCAAAACGAATTTTCGGCACAGATGGTGGGAATGACAACTCTGCTTTCTTTTGCGACAATTCCCGTCTGGGCGCTAATTTTAAACGCAGTGTACTCAGGAGTGTAAAGGCGCATGTTTCGATCGATTGTGGCGAAGATTATGTCGCGAATTTGCTGAACGCTTTGTGCGAAGATGTGTGAGTTCATCATCTGGAGAGTACTAAAGTCAATTAAAGAGATCCCCCTCCGTCAAATGAAAAAAAGCGTGTGCTTTACGATAGAATGCCGTACTTGTTACATATGTTTGGCTGTTAAAAAGTGCTAAAGATGATTGGGTGAAGTAAAAGCCTATTAAATAATTCACAAGATAACTAAAGAGTTTTAAAGGAAGCTAAAGGGTGCTAGAAGCGGTTAAAGGGGTTAAGCTCTCCGTCAAATGAAAAAAGCGACTTGTATACTCGCCGTATGAAAACCTATGTCCGAAAATATCTTTG
>JGI24710J26742_10000948_pt1 | contig 27023 bp, 24 predicted proteins | sample BioPla2DNA2_FD_26742 | JGI IMG/M metagenome (IMG submission 26742)
TCGTGGCCGTACAAATAGGGATAGGTGGTAACTCTAGCCGTACTGGTCACTCCGTCCACAACTGCCGTGGCCACGATCTCGGTTAGGTCATCGCTACTCCCCTCCGGATCCGGGTCGTCTATCCTGGTGACCACCACGTCAACGTAGCCAAGGTAATTCGCCGGCTTTTCGGTCTGAAAGCGCTGAGCATCGAGGTTGTAATAGATCCTGTCCATGGTCCCCTCGGGCTTGTTGGACCAGGACTCCTCAAGCCACGCTTCCATGACCGCCTCTGCCCCGGCTCGAGCTAAGAACTGGGCCCGGAGTTCTTTGTCAAAACGTTCAACCCTTTTCATTTCCGCCATGCTGTACTGCCACAAAGCCCCGCCGAAGAGGCCGAGGACCACGATGAGCATGAAAGCTACCCCGATGGCCATCATGCCTCGTTCATCGCGTATGTCCATCGTGGTCCCTCCCTTCCCTGCGCCCTTTGTACTAATGGGTACTATTNTTGCANCTCTTCAGGAGCAGTTGTTACATCTATGGAGTACCCGCCTAGCCCTAGTCGCCAAGCTAGGGCTCCTCGCCCTCTTCAGGAGCAGTTGTTACCTCTATGGAGTACCTCTCACTGCCGCCTTCTACGGTTTTGGTAATGGTTACAACATAATCTCGCTTGTTACTGTACGGATTCATTGGCCACTCATCCACGTAATCAGGCACCAAGTCATTTTCCTCGCCTTCAAATGTCGTTGTCGCTTCGTTCTCTCCCTCAAAACCACCGTTCATGATCAACCACATGTTTGCGGCGTTGGTCAGCACCTTTTTGTTGGCNTCGTNCGCTGCTTTCTTTGCCCTCTCTTGGATGTTCCCATACTGCTGCACACCAATGCCCGCCAGGATGCCCAGGATGACCACGACGATCATCAGTTCCACAAGGGTGAAGCCTTCCTGCTTCTTGAGCAGTTTTCTGATTTTCCTCAGCATTCTCATTCCTCCACATCATAGTTGATTAGAAAAGATACTGCAGTCTCAAACCTAGGCTGGGTTGGACGGGCTCGTCCGTCCCCAGCGTGAAATGTAAATGCGGTTCCAGCCTCAGCTGCCTCCACTCCAGGGGAACTCCCACGGCTACCTGGGGAATCCACTCCAGGTCGGAGAACACATCAACCTGCACCCTACCGGAGACAAAAGGCAGGGAATACTGGAGGTAACCGGTGAGGCCGTACGCTTCGTTGACGTAAACAGCCCCCAACCCCCCTTCCACATTCCGCGTCTGCGCGCTCACCCCCCCAGCGAGGCGTCCGCCTTGGAACTCAAACCAATAGCCGCGAATCCATTCCTCCAGGTTGCTGTCCTGAGCCCGGGTGATCACCGGGCTGCTGTAAAAAAATCCGGTTCCATCACACCTTCACCATCGCGAACAATCCGCGGGATGAGGAAAATGGTCATCTCCGTCTGCTTCTTCTGGGTTTCCTTCCACTCAAACAGCTTTCCTAGAATGGGCAGCTCCGCCAGGAACGGTATGCGCTTTAGGGCTTCGGTTTCTTCCTCTTGGAGCAGGCCCCCTAAGACAAAGGGCTGACCATCCTTAACCCGAACGGTGGTTTCCGCTTCCCTGGTGCGGATCTGGGGGTACTGGCTGTCCCCTGTCCAAATAAAGGTGCTCACTTCCGGCTGCACCAAGATGGTGATGTACCCGTCGTCGGAGATGCGCGGCGTCACCTTAAGGTCGATACCCGACTCCAAGAATTCTAAAGTCCGACGGCCCTCTTCATCAGTGAGGACGAGGGGCACCCGGTCGCCCACGAAGATGNTGGCGGGCCTGCCGCTGAGGGTTGTGATCTGGGGGTTGGCCAGAAGCTTGGCATCGCCCTTTTCCTCCAGCAGCTTGAGGGCCAGGATCAGATCCCAGGAGTTGAACTCCAGCTCCAGGAACACTGGGGCATCCCCGGCCTCGAAGGAGGGCACTCCCTTCCAGTCGATACCCAAATCCCGCAGGGCACCGGTGGCGATCTCGTGCACCCAGACCTCCAGCACAACCTGGGACTGGGGCTGGTCAAAGTCGATCAGGAAAAGCTCCACCTGGGCCAGCTCTTCATCTGTACCCCGGACGATCAGGGCTTTGCGCTCCGCATCCAGCTCGATCTTCTGCGCATCGATGAGCAGCGACAGGGCTGTGCGTGCCGCGGAAGGTTCGATGTAGTTCAGGCGAAAGACCCTCAGGCGCTCTTCCTGGCTGAAGCTGGCCGCCTCCGCGGGGCCAACCACTAGAGAGTGCTCCGTGAGGTCCACCTTGAGGGGCACGAGGCGCTTGATCTGCTCCAGGAGATCCTCAGGGTTCTCACTGCGCACATCCAAAACCAACCTGGTATCCTCCAGGGAGGGATGCGCCACCAGGCTCACCCCCAGATCGGCGCTGAGCTCCCGCAGGATCTCCAAAAGCGACCGGTCCTGCCTGGGAACGGCATGGGCCAGGGCCGCCTGGTCCAGGGCCCGGATCAGCTCTTCCGCCCTATTCAGAACGCTCTCCGTGCCGCTGAGCACCACAAGGCCGCCTTCGGGATGCACATACACATCACTTACCGGCATAATCAACTCCAGGGCCTCCAGGAGCTGTGCCGGTGTGGCCGCTTCCGTGGTCACATACCTTACGCTGCGCTCTTCCAGCTCCTTGATGCGCTCGGGGGCCGCCACCAGCAGGGTGTTCCCCTCCAAGCGGTAGTCATAGCCGCTGTAGGCTGCCACCAGGTGCAGTGCTTCCCGGAAAGAAACCCCCTTAAGCTGGAAGGTGCCCTTGCCCTGCACCGCTGGATCCACCAGCACGTTCAGGCCCTGGGTTTCGCCCAGCGCCCGGAAGATCTCCGCGAAGTCCGTGTCCTGGAAGCTCAGCTCCAAGCCTTGAGCCAAGCAGGAAACGCTGAGCAAAACTGCAATCAAAGCCACTAACGCACCTAGAGCAGCTCTTTTGTAGGTCATCCTCCTACCTCCCTATGCGTGCCGTAACGGTGCGCGTACCCCGGGAGAACTGTACCTCTGCTTCGCTGCTGGAAGTGAGTTCCCAGCCGTCGATCACGTCACCGAGTTGGAGTGAATAGGTCTTGCCACGATACTCCACCAAAAAGACGGCCTCTTCTGCACTGCGCAGGATGCCCTTGAGCAAAAACTTAGGCACATCCAGCTCCTGCACGAGCAGTGCCACATCCTCCCATTCCTCCGCCGTAGTCCAGCCCACCAGCATGCCTGTGGCGGCATCGAAGCGGAACTCCCGACTCGGCAGGAGGCGCTGCACCAACCCGAGGATCTCCGCCCCATCACCGTAGGCGATCAAGACTGAACGGTACTTTGTAATCTCCCCTGGCGGAGCAGGCTCTGGGGCCTGCACTTCCGCCTGCGGCTCAGGCGGCGGGGGCGCCAGACGGCTGCCCTGCACGTCGTATTCCGCCAGCACACGTTCGGCCACCTGCAGATCGGCGGTGAGCCCGTGGAGCACCAAAAGGTTGAGCTCTGGGTCCACATAGCTCCTCACACCGGGCACCACCAGCTGCACCAGGCGCTGGGCGTCCTGCACATCCACGTGCTTGATGGACACGAAGCGCACATCTTCGGTGCCGAACTCCGTCTTCAGCCGCTGTGCAGTGCTGATCACCAAGGTATTGCCCACCAGCTCGTAGCCGTACCCCGTGGTTTTGGTCACCAGGTCTAAAGCCTCCTCCAGGGTGAGATCCCTGAGGACGAAGCTCACTTCACCTGTGACCGCCGGGTCAACCAACACATTGTAGCCGCCGAGCTGGCCGAGGATTTGAAACACGTCCACCAGTGGCGCTTGGTTGAATTCCATGTTCACAACCACGCTCGCCAGCACTGGGGAGGAGACAACTGCCACCAGCAAGGCCAGCACCAGCCCTGCTGCCTTCCACCGCATACGCATCCTGTCAACCCCCTAAGGTCAATTTTAGCTGCACGCCGTCCACATCCAGCAAGACGGTGTTGGGAGATATGCCCGTAACTACTGCGGAACCAAGGCGATCACCCTGCTTCACCCAGCGCTTTTCGCCATCGTGGGCGATGAGGGCCATGCGGGAATCAACCATATCCACAATACCTAAAAGCTGTACTCCCCCGTTGATGAATGCTCCCACCCGTTCAAACGCTACACCAAAAGCACCAGCGGCCAGTCGAGCTGTTCCCTCCCGTTCCACTTGGGGAGGCTCCCAGCCCAGGGCTGCCCCCGGCTGTACAATCACCACCTCCAGATCGCCCTGCAGAGCCAGGGCATAGCGGTTCTCACCCAAGTAACCCAGGACCACCTGCTTCAGATGCAGGGAAGGGAAGATCCCCTGCAGTTGAGCGAGGTATCCCGGCACAGTATCATCCGTCTCCAGCTGCAGGGACAGGGAAAAGATTCCCGTTTGGCCCCCTGCCTTGAGCGCGAGGGGCACGTGTTCCAGAGCCTGCATAGTGAAGCCGAAGCTAGAGGCCAAATCGTCCAGGGCCTGCAGCACCCGGGGCAGATCGTACTGGGTGGGCAGCGTCTTGGCCCAGACCTCCAGACTCTCCTGGAGCTCCTGCTGCCTCCGCTCCAGCGTGCTTCTCTCCCCGATGGCCAGGAGCAGCTGCTCTTCCCTGCCCTCCAGCATGCTGATCTGGGAGGACAGCTCCGCAGCCTGCCTGCGGGCGGGCCAAAGCCCCAAAACCGCAGCGGCTGCCGCCAGGAGAAAGAGCAGCGCAACCAACACCACCGGCCAGGAGAGTTTACCTCTCACCGAACTCAGCTGCAGCATGGGCCTTCACCCCCTTCACGTCCACCAAGAAACGGTGAAACGCCGCACTGGGCCCGGAGCCGGATGTGACCGGCTGGGTGTAGCGGAGATCCACCTCGTCGCAGCGTTCCGCCAGGAAATTGAGGAAACCGGTTAAACTCGTCAATTCCCTGGTGTAACCGGCCAGGCTCACCTGGCCGTTTTCCCAGATCACGCCCTCAATCCACAGATCGGAAGTGCCGTGGGCCGTAAGCTCCGCCAGGGCCAAAAGGGCCTCGTCCTGGGGGGAGAGGATATTTTTGAACACCTCTTCCTGGCTTTCCAGGGCCTTGATCTCCTCCCGCAGGGCGTTCACCGCCTGCACCTGCCTGATCAGCGCCGCCTCCCGGGCCAGGGCGTCTTCGTGGACGGTGGCTAAGGCCTTCACCCTGGTGGCTTCCACCCAGGTTAGGGTGAGCACAGCCCCCAATACCAGGAGGGCGGCCAGCCCCAGCAAAAACTCCCAGCGTACCTGCGACTGCTTTAGGGGACGTTCATCTTTGGGCAGCAGGTTCATCCTCATGTTCATGCGCTGATCCCCCTGACACCTAAAGCTAGGGCCGATCCGAAACCGCTCAGCCGCTCCGGCCGCTCGATCTCGAAACCCAAACGGAGATCCAGGCTGCCCAGGGTCCGGGCCGGCAGGCCCACCTCTTTGCCCAGCATCTCGCCGAGGCCGGGCAGGTCGGCCAGGGTGCCCAACAGGACCAGCTCATCCAGGAGGGACTGGAAGCTCGCGGCCCGCTCCTGGGCCCGCACAAAGTCCAGGGTCTGCAGGACGCTGCCCACCAGCTGCTGCACCGCAGCCCTAAGCACCCGCTTGTCGCCGGGTCCTTCCAGAAGCAGGTAATCCAGATCGTGCTGGGCGCAGAGCCCTTCCGCCTCCTCTGCCGTGCAGCCGAAGGCCTCCTGCACGCCCTGGCGGAAGTGGAGCGCGCCCAACGGCACCACCCGCCACACCTTGAACAGGCCTTCCGTTAGCACCTGCACGGTGGTCTGATCTTCAGTTATCTCCACAAAGGCCCGCCTCTTCTCACCCGGCAGAAGTTCCGGCCAGCTGAAGGAAGGCAGGTCCACAATTTCCAGGTTCAAGTTCACTCCCCTAAGGGCGTCGATATACGGGGCGAGGTGTTCCCGGGGACAGGCGGCCACCACGATCTCCACCTCGCTGTCTGAACGGGAGTTGATGAAATAGTCGTAGCAGACCTCCCCCAGATCCTCCACGGGGAAATAGACCAGATCAGGGATCTCAAACTGCACGGCCCGATCCAGCTCCCGCTTGGTCATGCTGGGCAGGCGGTGGGTCTTTACGGTCACCCAGGAGCTGCGCAGGCCCAAAACCGCCGAGTCCGCGGTGATCTCTCCCTTTTCCAGGAGGGCTTCCANCCCCCTGACCAAGGCCAGCATATCCACCACTTTCCCATCGAAAATGGTTCCCGCCGGCAGCGGCTGCACGGCAAGGTTCGAGACCACCCTGCTGCGGCCCCGGCGCACAACTTCCGCTGCCCTGATCCCTGCATAGTCAATATCCAGTCCTAAAGCCTTTTTGGCCATGCCCCAACCCCCTAAATTGCGGTAACCATCTGCATCATGGGCAGGTAGACAGAGATGAGAATGAAAGCCACAACTACCGCCAGAACCAGCATCACGACGGGTTCCAAAAGCTTAGTTAAGCTGGCCACCTTGAAGTTCACTTCCCGGTCGTAAAAGTCCGCCAGCTGGTTGAGGACCGTCTCCAGGTTACCCGTTTCCTCCCCCACGGACACCATCTGCACCAGCATCTCGGGGAACACCCTGTGCTGGCTAAGGGGTGCGCTGATCCCTTCACCCCGCTCCACACCCCGGGAGGCCTCCTGCACCGCCTTTTTCACCACCACATTGTCCATGAGCCGCTCCAGGACCTGCAGCGTGGGAATCATGGCAATGCCACTGTTGAGCAGCAGCGCCAGGGTGCGGCAGAACCTGGAGAAGATCACCATTTTCTGCAGCTCGCCCACGGCTGGAAGTGCCAGTAGGGCCCGATCCCGCATCCTGCGCCCCGGCGGGGTGCTCACCCAGTAGCGCCAGAGCAGGATGAGGGCGATGATCAAGCCCACAACCACATACCAGTGCTGGACCGTCCAATCCCTGGCGTTGAGCACCGCCATGGTGATGGCGGGCGTTTCCACCCCGAAGCTGGCGAAGTTGCGCACCAGCATGGGCAGGACCACAAAGAGGAGCACCAGCACCATGACCACCGCGACCGAGCTGATGATCGCGGGGTACATCATCGCCTCCGAGATCTTTTTACGCAGCTCATCCTCGCGCTCGTAGTAGCTGGCCAGCCGATCCAAAACCTCCGGCAGGGTACCAGAGACTTCCCCGGCCTCCACCAGGTGGATGAACACGTTGGGAAAGACGGCACGGTGCTTTTCCAAGGCCCTGGTAAAAGAGCTTCCACTGGCCACATCCAGGCGGATGGTCTGCAGGACGCTGGCAAAACCAGGTTCCGCAGCTTGGTTTTCCAAAAGCCCCAGGGCCTTCACCAAGGAGAGCCCGGTGCTGAGCATAATGGCAAACTGCCGGCAAAACAGGGATAAGTGCTTGGCCTTCAGGCGCACCCGCCCCTGGAAGAGGGACCGGGTTTCCCGGGCTGTCCGCAGGGAGGTGACGATCAGACCATCCTGGCGCAGCTGGGCCCTGGCGGCGGCCTCATTTTCCGCCTCAATCACGCCCCGCATCACCTTACCCGCTTTATTCCTACCGTTATAGGCATAACGGATCACCTTGCTCCCCCCTCACCGCTAGAGATTGTCCCATGGGGGTACCGCCGCTTCATCCACCAGCCCCCGCTTGGTCAGCTCCGCCACCGCGGCCTTCATGGACTGCATCCCGAACCGGGCACCCGTTTCAATCATGGAGGGGATCTGATGCACCTTCTCCTCCCGGATCATGTTGCGGATGGCCGGTGTGCCCAGCATCACTTCCACCGCGGGCACCATCCCCCGGCGGTGGCGCAGGGGCAGGAGCTGCTGGGAAACCACCGCCTCCAAGACGGTGCTCAGCTGCACCCTGATCTGCTGCTGGCTCTCCGGGGGGAATACATCGATGATGCGGTCAATGGTCTTGGCCGCGCCCCTGGTATGCAGCGTGGAGAGGACCAGATGGCCCGTTTCCGCAGCGGTGAGGGCAATGGCGATGGTCTCCAGATCCCGCATCTCCCCCACGAGGATCACATCTGGATCCGAGCGCAACGCCGCCCGCAGCCCGCTGGCAAAGGATTTGGTATCGGTCCCCACTTCCCTTTGGTTCACCAGGCAGTTTTTGTGCTGGTGCAGAAACTCGATGGGATCCTCCAGGGTGATGACAACTCCCCGGCGTTCCCGGTTAATCGTATCGATCATGGCCGCCAAAGTGGTGGACTTGCCGCTCCCCGTGGGCCCGGTGACCAGCACCAGGCCATCTTTGAGGTGGCACAGATCGTGGAGCACATCCGGCAGGCCCAACTCCTTCAAGGATCTGATGGTGGAACCGATAATCCTCAGGGCCAGGGTGAGGGATCCCCTCTGCTTGGACACGTTGCAGCGGAAGCGCCCCAGGCCCTTCAGCCCGTAGGAGAAATCCACTTCGCCGCTGGCCTCCAGAACCGCCTGCTGGCCCTCGGAGAGCAGGGGCAGAACCATGNCCTCAATTTCCGCAGGTGTCAAGGGGTTGTAGCCTTCCNCCGGCCTCGTCTGGCCAAAGACTCTGATCATCGGCGGTGCGCCGGCTGAGAGGTGCAGGTCCGATGCGTACTGTTCGATGGCGGTTTCCACAAGTTTAGTGATCCCCTCAGTTGACGCCACTACACATCTCCCTCCATGTCAACGCTGTATACCGTGCGGATGATCTCCTCCACGGTGGTGACCCCCTGGACCAGCTTGTCCACTGCAGACTGCTGCAGGGTGGTCATGCCTGAGCGCAAAGCGATCTCCAAAAGCTCCGCCTCCAAGGCCCCCCGCTCCACCGCCTGGCGCATCTCCTTGTTGAACACCAAGACCTCCGCCACCGCGGTGCGCCCCCTATAGCCGCTGCTTCGGCACACGGGGCAGCCCCTGCCCTGGTAGACCAGCTTGGGGGGCTCCAGGCCCAGGGATTCGATGTAACGGATTACCACGGGGCTGGTGAGCTCCACCTGCTCCCGGCAGTCCGGGCAGATGGTCCGCACCAGGCGCTGGGCCACGATGCCGATGATAGTTGAACTGAGTATGTACGATTCCAGGCCCATGTTCAAAAGGCGAGAAATGGTGGCCGCGGCGCTGTTGGTATGCAGCGTGGAAAGGACGAGATGGCCCGTTAAGGCCGCCCGCACCGCAATCTCCGCGGTTTCTTCATCCCGGATTTCCCCCACCATGATAATATCCGGGTCCTGGCGCAAGACGGTGCGCAGCCCGCTGGCGAAGGTCAACCCCACCCTGGGGTTCACCTGCACGTGGTTCACCCCATCCAGGCGGTATTCCACCGGGTCTTCCACGGTGACTATGTTCTTCTCCGGCGAGTTCAGCCGGTTCAAAAACCCGTACAAAGTGGTGGTCTTGCCGCTCCCCGTGGGGCCTGTGACTAAAATCAAGCCCTGGGTGGAGCGGAGCATGCTCTCCACCTTTTCCAGATCCCGGGGGGCAAAGCCGAACTCATCCAGATCCAGCAGGTGTCCCGCCCTGTAGAGCACCCGCACCACGATCTTTTCCCCGTAGACAGTGGGCAGGGAGGAAACCCTCAGATCCACATCCTGGCCCGCCAGGTGGAGCTGGAAGCGCCCGTCCTGGGGCTTGCGCCGTTCGGTGATATCCAGCCCGGCCATGATCTTGATGCGGGAGTTCACATCATTTTGCAGATGCCTGGGGATCTCCATCATGTCCCGCAAAAGCCCGTCGATGCGGTAGCGCACCTTCATCCTGGCCTCGTGGGGCTCCAAGTGGATGTCGCTGGCCTTCTGGGCCAGGGCCTGCTCCAAGATGAGGTTCACCAGGCGCACCCCCGGGGCATCCCCCAGGTATTCCTGGGCCGGTTCTTCCTTTTCCGCCTCCTGATCTTGGTAATCCTCAAAGAGCTCCTTGGCGCTGAGGGCAATATCCCTGGTCCTCTGGTAGGCTTCCAGAATCTCCTCTTCCGTGGCCACCAGGGGCTGGATGATCCGCCCCGTGAGGCGCTGCAGATCGTCGATCACGTTGATATCCAAAGGATCGGCCATGGCCACAAGCAAGATCCCATCCTGGACATCCACGGGCAGCACATGCCTGGTGGTGATCACCTGGGAAGGGATCAGATCCACAATCTCCGGCGAAAGATAGCGCCGGGCCAGATCCACCCGCTCGATCATGAGATGCTGGCTGAGGGCATCGGCCACCTGGCCGGCGGTGACGAAATTTAACTTGACCAGGCTCTGCCCCAGCCGCGCCCCGGTGCGCCGCTGGTCTTCCAAGGCGGCAGCCAGTTGCTGTTCGTTAATTAGGCCCTGCTCCTGCAGGATATCACCTAGGCGCTTGCGCATCTTTCCAACCCCTTTTTACGCAAAAAAACCGGCGGATACCCAAGCATCCAGCCGGTTGCACTACTCACTCCGAACAAGCCAAGTGCCCAGATACGGCTTGTCCCTCCTCGCTTCTGGAAGAACACTCATATACCTCTACTTTACTGCAGCCCCTGTTAAAAATGGGCTTGGATGTAGAAAGAGCATTCCAATCGTTTTTTCGCTAATTNGCAGGAGAATTCGTCAACACCTAGGAAATCTCCTGCATACTCCCGGTTACTTTTTTTGCATCCTCCGCTGCAAAAATACTTGGCCCAGCAGGACTTACAGACCGGGCTGTTGAGGACATGGGCGTCCTTGAACTTCAGGGGCAGCTCCTGGTTGGTGATGCCCCGCCAAACATCGCCCAAAAGGAAATCCTTCAGGCCCACAAACTGGTGGCAGGGGTACAGCTCCCCTGTGGGCGTGACCGCCAGATACTCGTAGCCTGCCCCGCAGCCGGTAAGTCTCTTATACAGGCAGGGCCCCTTCAAAAGCTCTACGTTGAAGTGGAAGAAGTTAAAGGGCCGGCCCGCCCGGCGGCGCTTAAGGTATAGCTCGGCCAGGCGCTCATACTCTGCATAGATCCGGGGCAGGTGCTCCTCCCGCAAAGCCCAGGGCTGGTCTTCACTTGTAACCACAGGCTCCATGGAGATCTCCCCAAAGCCCAGATCGGCTAGGTGGGCCACATCGTCCGCGAAATCCAGGTTGTGGGCGGTGAAGGTGCCCCGCACGTAGTAGCTCTTACCCCCCCTGCCCTCAAGCAGCCTTTGGTATTTGGGCACCACCAGCTCATAGACGGAGCCCCGGCCGCTTGGGGTAGCCCGCATTAGGTCGTTTACTTCCTTACGCCCATCTAGGCTCAGCACCACGTTATACATGTGTTCATTGATGTACTCCGCAATGGCCGGGGTGAGCCCCAGGCCGTTGGTGGTGATGGTGAAGCGGAACGTTTTCCCCCGCCGCGCCGCCTGGGCCTGGGCATACTCCACGGTGCGCTCCACCACCCCCCAGTTGAGGAGGGGTTCGCCCCCGAAAAAGTCGATCTCCACCTGGCGGCGGTGCCCGGAGGCTTCCAGGAGGAAGTCCACCGCGGCCTTGGCCACATCCCAGGGCATCAGCTCCCGCTCCCCCTGGAAATTCCCGGTGGAGGCAAAGCAATAACCGCAGCGCAGATTGCAGTCGTGGGCCACGTTCAAGCAGAGGGCCTTCACCACGGAAGCGGGCCGCGGCGGAACCTCGGTGAGATCCGGGCTGAAAAGAAGCCCCTGATCAATCAGTTCCAAAACCTCGCTGCCCACCTCTTGGTAGCGGGGATGCCCCTGCAAAAAGGCCGCCAGGTCTTCCCTGGTTGTGATCCCGGCGCTTCCTTGAATAAGCTCAACCAGCTCCAGGGCCAGCTCNTCCAGAACATGCACCGCTGCGGAGTTGCCGTCCACCGCGAAATGCAGACCGCCCTGGCTGTAAATATGTACACAGGTCTTATCCAGCAAAAAATCCACTCCTAGAAANATGGTCTGTTATAAGGGAAAAGCAACCCCCATTCGCTGCAGAAGGTTGCTTTGTGTGTGCTACCGCTCGCAAGCCTGGTTGCCCACAGTGCACGAGGTTTTGCAGGCCGACTGGCACGAGGTCTGGCATTCCCCGCAGCCCCCATCCACGAGAGTGCTTTGCAGGGCTGTGCTGCTCAGTGTTTTGATGTGCTTTTTCATCCTACCGCCTCCTTGCCTTGCTCTACCCGCATTTTACCACAAACTACCCCCATCGGTAAAGGGCACTATTTTTTCCGCCCCGGGGCAGGATTATGGGCATTATAGGCTGAACTAAAGTATACCAAAATGGTGAAGGAGTGACCCCATGACCAGCCGCGGCAGAGAAACGGAAAAGAAAACCAAGGTAAGGAGAACATTTAACCTGCGCTTGCGGGCGCGGTTGATCCTGGCCTTTGCCCTCATTGCCCTTATCCCTCTCACCCTGCTCACGGTCGTGGTTATCGAGCAGACCCAAAGCACGGTGACATCCATGGTCAATGCCACCCTCACCGACCAGGCCAACCGCATCGCGGCTTCCATCGCCAGCTCCATCCAGCAGCTCACCTATGACCTGCAGAATCTGGCGGTAAACCCCTCCATCGAGCAGCTGGCGGTGATCCGGCCCACCAGCATCCTCCGGGATTTGGGCCTGGAAGGCAAGACGGTGGAGGAGATGGAAGAGATGATGGCTGAAACCAGGAACCTGGAGGGCAACAGCCGCACCCAGGCCTTCCTGGAAAGCACCGTCGCGGAATACCAGCGCTTCTCCCAGCTCATCGTGGTGAACATGGACGGCATGGTGCTGGCGGCCACAGAGCGCCCGGACCGCTTCATCCACCTGGATGAGCACTGGTTCCAGGCCGCCATCGAGCAGGAAGTGTATATCAGCGACTTTCAGCAGCTCCCCGATAAAGACGAAGCGGGGCTGGTGATGTCCACGGTGATCTACCGCTCTTCGTCTTTGGCCACCGGAGCCGCTCGGCCCGCGGGGGCAGTGCGGGGGCTTGTACCCATGAGCTTTTTCAGCGACACCATGGTGCCCATCCTCGCGGACATCGCCGGCGGAGAGCTGCAGCTTTTGAGCTCCGGCCAGGTGGTGCTGGACATTAAGAACACTGACCAGGGCCCCGCGGTGGAGATCTTCCTGGCGGGCCAGCGCCCCCCGGCCATCAGCCTGGCTGATGCCGAATCCCGGGCCGCGGGCCTGACCAGCGGCGGCGAAGAGGCCCTCACCGCTGCGGCCAGGGTGGAGCTGGGTGAAAACAGCTCCTTCGGCCACAGCTGGGAGATCCGCATTGCCCAGCCCACCCGCTACGCGCTCAGCCTGGTGCACAGACTCAACACCTTGGGTTATGTGGGCATTGTGGTCACGGGACTTGTGGTGGTAATTGTGGCCTTCATCCTGGCCCGGGACATTTCCCTGCCCCTGGTTCAGCTCACCGCCCACGCCAGAGATGTGGCCCAGGGCCGCCTGCGCCAGTACAAACCGAAGAAGCTGCGCCGGGATGAAACAGGCGAGCTGACCACCGCTTTCAACGAGATGACCGCCCAGCTGGCCCGGCTCTTGCACCGGGTGCGCAGCGCCAGCGAGGCCCTGGCCACCTCCAGCCAGGAGATCAGCGCCGGCATGGAGGAGATGGCCGCGGGCGCCCAGACCCAGAGCGAAGATGTGCAAAGCGGCACCAGGCGCATCGAGGAGATGAACGAAGCCATGGCCGCCATGGAGCAGCGGGCCAAAGAGGCGGTGGTCCTCTCCCAGAACGCCACGGAAGCCGCCGCCCAAGGGGAAATTCAGGCCGGCGAAGCGGTGGAAGGCATGAACACCATCAAGCAGTCGGTGGAAAGCCTGACCAAGCAGACCCAAGAGATCGGCAAGATCCTGGCCCTGATCAGGGACATCGCCGAGCAGACCAACCTCTTGGCCTTGAACGCAGCCATTGAGGCCGCCCGCGCCGGCGAGCAGGGACGCAGCTTCGCGGTGGTGGCCCAGGAGGTTGGCGATCTGGCCATCCGCTCCCAAAAGGCCACGGAAGAAATTGAGCAAGCCCTGAAGCGCATCCAAAAGGATACCGCCCGCTCCCTGGAGAGCGTGGAAAAGGGCCAACAGGAAGTGCACGAGGTGCGCTCCGCCCTGCAGAACATCACCCAGGCGGCCAAGGAAACGGAGGCGCTGGTGCAGCAGATCGCCGGGGAGAGCCTGGCCCAAGCAGCCCGCACCCGGGAGGCGGTGGCCCTGTTCCTCTCCATCGGAGAGATCACCGAGCAGACCGCGGCGGGCACCGAAGAGACCTCCGCAGCCGCCCAGAACCTGGCGGAGCTGGCCCAGCAGCTTCAAGAGATCATCGCCAGCTTCCAGGAGCAGCCTGAAAACTAAAGAACATCTTAGCAGAAAAGTCCTCCCCAGCTCAGCCCGGGGAGGACTTCTTCTTTCTTTGGATTCAGCTTGCTTAGGCGCCCTTTTCTTCCGCGGCGGGCACCAGGTGGCAGGCCACGAAGTGGCCGTTCCCAGAATCCACGAACTCGGGCTCTTCCACCTTGCAGATGTCCATAACCTTGGGGCACCTGGTGTGGAAGCGGCAGCCCTTGGGCGGATTGATGGGGCTGGGCACATCGCCCTTGAGCAGGATCCGCTCCTTCTTGATGGTGGGATCCGCCTCGGGGATGGCGGAAAGCAGTGCCTGGGTGTAAGGGTGTTTGGGGTTGCGGTAGAGCTCGTTTTTGTCGGTGAGCTCCACGATCTTGCCCAGGTACATCACGGCCACCCGGTCGGAAATGTGCTTCACCACAGCCAAGTCGTGGGCGATGAAGATGTAGGTGAGATCGAATTCCTTCTGCAGATCCTGGAGCAGGTTGATCACCTGGGCCTGGATGGAAACGTCCAGGGCCGATACGGGTTCATCGCAGATGATCAGCCTGGGCCGCACCGCCAAAGCCCGGGCGATCCCGATCCTCTGCCGCTGTCCCCCGGAAAATTCATGGGGGAAGCGCCGGGCATGGAAGGCACTGAGGCCCACAACCTCCAGAAGTTCCCTAACCCTCTTCTCCCTTTCGGCACCCCTGGCCAGTTTGTGGATGTGCAGGGGCTCACCGATAATGTCGCCAACGGTCATGCGGGGGTTCAGCGAACCGTAGGGGTCCTGGAAGATGATCTGCATTTCCTTGCGCAGCTCCCGCATTTCATCCTTGGGCAGCTGGGGAATATTTTTCCCGTCGAAGATGATATCACCGGAGGTGGGCTCAATCAGGCGCAGGATCAAACGGCCTGTGGTGGTCTTCCCGCAGCCGCTTTCCCCCACCAGACCCAGGGTTTCACCCTTGCGCACGGTAAAGCTGATGTCATCCACCGCCTGTACCGCACCCACCTGCTTGGAGAAGATGATGCCCTGGCGGATGGGGAAATGCTTCACCAAATTGCGCACCTCAAGGAGCACTTCGTTCTGCCCGACCGGCGCAGTTTGTTGCCTGGTCATCTAGCCCACCTCCCTTTGATCGATGGCAGCATGTTCATCGTAATCCACAAGCTTCCAGCAGGCTACCCGATGGCCGTTGCCCAGATCAAAGGAGGGCGGCATTTGCCGCTCGCAGAGCTCCCGGGAAAAGGCACAGCGGGGATGGAAACCGCAGCCCGTGGGGAAGTTCCCAGGTGTAGGCACGGTGCCTGGAATGGCCTGCAGCCTGGAGCCGTCGCTGTCCAGGCGGGGGATGGAGGCTAAAAGACCTATGGTGTAGGGATGCTTGGGATTTTTAAAGATGGTGTAGGTATCCGCTGATTCCACAATTCTACCTGTATACATCACCACGACCTTTTCCACCAGTTCGGCGATGACGCCCAGGTCGTGGGTGATCATCATAATGGCCGTACCCAGCTCCCGGCGGAGTTCCCGCATGAGATCGAGGATCTGGGCCTGGATGGTCACGTCCAGGGCGGTGGTGGGTTCATCGGCAATGAGCAGCTTGGGGTTGCAGGAGAGGGCCATGGCGATCATCACCCTCTGGCGCATACCGCCGCTCATCTGGTGGGGATAGTCGTCCACCCGCTGCTCCGGCGAGGGGATACCCACCAGGCGCAGCATCTCAATGGCCTTCTCCCGGGCCTCCGTTTTGCCGACACCCTGGTGGAGCATGATCGCTTCCATGATCTGGTTACCCACCGTGAACACGGGGTTGAGCGAAGTCATGGGCTCCTGGAAAATCATGGAGATCTCGTTGCCCCGGATATGGCGCATCTCCGCCTCGGAAAGCTTGAGGAGGTCTCGGCCCTCGAACTCAATCACGCCGCCTTCGATCTTCCCCGGCGGCTGGGGGATCAGGCCCATGATGGTCAGGGAGGTGACGCTTTTACCGCAGCCCGATTCACCCACAATGCCCAGCGTGCCTCCGCGCTCCAGCTCAAAGGTGACGCCATCAACGGCGGGTACTACCCCATCATCTGTATAGAAATAGGTTTTCAGATCCCTAACTGACAGAAGTATATCCGACATAACACCCTCCCTTTCTATCCTCCCGCCTTCCCGGGCGGGACAGATCGGGTCTTGCCCACAATACCTTACAGTGATTCGCCACCACCAGCGGATTTCCTGCAAAACAGGGTTGGAAAGTTCCGGCCCCTGTGCCGGGGCTTTAAAGCACGCGCTTGAGGCGGGGACTGGGGACCAGGCCCGGGATGCGCCCCCGCTTGCTGGTGGCCTGTCCGTCCACGATCTTAAGGTCCATGGTCATGTCGATCGCGGCGGCGCTGGAGATGTAGCTCCCCACCCCGAAGGCATCGGCCCCCGCGGCGGAAAGCAGTTTGATCCTTTCCGGATCCAGGCCTCCGGAAACGAAGATCTTGATGTTGTGGAAGCCCGCGAGATCCAACCTCGCCCGCAGCTCCTCAATGAGGCCCGGGGTCACTCCCCCCCGCTCGCTGGGGGTATCCAGGCGCACAGATTCCAGCCCCGCCTCCGGGCAGGCGGCCAAACGCAGGCTTTCTTCCACCTCGTCCTTGAAGGTATCCACCAGCATGGAGCGGGCATGTCCCGGGGGCATGAACTTGTGGTAGGCCTTGGCCGCTTCCAGGGTATCCCCCACGATCAAAAACAGGGCATGGGGCACCGTGCCAGAAGGCTCCAGCCCCGCGAGCTTCGCCCCCAGGATGCAGGAAGCGCCATCCGCGCCCCCCACAACGGCCGCCCTTTCCATCACCGGGGCCACCGCGGGGTGCACATGGCGGGCACCGAAGCACAAAACGGGCTTGCCCCCCGCCGCCTCCTTGGCGGTGCGGGCCGCGGTGGCCCAGCCGCTGGAGCTGGCTAAGATGCCCAAGATCGCGGTTTCGTAGATGCCGAAGCGGCTGTAAGGTCCGTGGATGCGCATCACCACTTCCTTAGCCGCGAAGGACTCCCCCTCTTCCAGGCTCCACACTTCGAGGCCTAAACCCTCCAGGAGCACCTTCACCTCCGGCAGGCCCGCAAACACCCCCGGGCGCCGGCCGAAGATCTCCGCGACCACCTGGGCATCGTCCCGGCCCAGTTGGTGGAGGATCTCTTTCGTTTTCACGAAGTAGATGTCGGTTGTCAGCCCCTCTTTGATCTCCTCATGGGTGGCGGAAAAGAGCCTGCTTCCTTCCACCTTGAGGTCTGCCACCTGCTGCACGGTTTCAATCTGCTTGACCATCCTACCTGGCTCCTCTCAATGCTCCAACTCCTGTATTCCTTCGGGGTAGATATAGCGGTAAAGGCGCCGCATCATCAACACTTTACGCACATACGACCTGGTTTCGGCAAAGGGTATGCGGTGGGAATTCTCATAGGAACCGTCCCAGATGCCCTCCTCCAGCCAGCGGGCCACGTTGGCCGGGCCGCCGTTGTAGGCCGCCAGGGCCAGCTCCTCGCTGGCGAAGCGGTCCAGGAGGTAGCGCAGGTAATAGGTTCCCAGGTGAATATTAACCTCCGGGTCTAGAAGATCCTCCCGGTCCACCTGCTCCCCCAGCCGGGCCCCCACCCACTGGGCCGTTTCCGGCATAATCTGCATCAAGCCCACCGCGCCTTTCTTGGAGACCACCTGGGGGCTGAAGCCGCTTTCCACCTGGATCACCGCGGCGATGAGGGCCCAGTCCACCCCGTGGTCCTTTTCCGCGGCACTGATCTGCTGGGAATAATTAACGGGAAATAAGTCCTGAAGAATCTGGGGCAGAAAAACTAGCCCCGCGACGGCCACGCCGAAAAGCAGCAGAGCGAGCAAGCGCACCGGCTTCATCCCCTGCCTTCCTGCACCAGGTGCAGCACCAGCTCCGCCGTGGCCTCGTTGGTGGCCAGGGGGGTGTTGTGCACATCGCACACCCGCAAAAGCGCGGTAATGTCAGGCTCGTGGGGCTGGGCCGTTAAGGGATCCCGCAGGAAGATCACGGCATCCACTTCGCCGCTGGCCACCAGGGCCCCGATCTGCTGGTCGCCCCCCAGGGGACCCGACTGCACCCGCCGCACCGCCAGGCCCGTGGCCTCCTGGATGAGGCGGCCTGTGGTGCCTGTGGCCACCAGCTCATGCCCCTGCAGAACTGCCAGATGGCGCCTGACAAACTCGATCATGTCCTTCTTTTTCTGATCATGGGCGATTAAAGCGATCCTCACGCTGCAGCTCCTCCCAGAGAGCATCCACCTGCTCCCATGTTTTCTCCAGCGGCCCGTTGTTGTCAATCACCCGGTCCGCCCGGCTCACCTTGACATCCAAGGGCAGCTGGCTTTCGATCATCCGCTCCGCCTGCTCCCGGCTGAGGGAGCTGCGGGCCAAAAGGCGTTCCAGCTGCACCTCGGGGCGCACATAGACCACCCAGACCTCATCCATCAGCCCCTCCCAGCCCACCTCAAAAAGGAGGGGGACCTCCGCCACAACCAACCGGCCCTGGGCCTTGGCCTGGGCAGCCCTGGCCAGCAGCATCCTGAGCACTTCCGGGTGGATGAAGCTTTCCAAAAGCTTTCTTTTCTGGGCGTCGCTAAAAACGATCTCCCCCAGCAGGCGCCGGTCGATGGTCTGATCCTCCTGGATCACCTGGGGAAAGGCCTCCTTTACCTGAGCCCAGGCCGGGGCGCCGGGCTCCACCGCCTCCCGGGCCAGACGGTCCGCATCTAAAACCACCGCCCCTAGGAAAGCTAGGCGCCGGGCCACCGCCGATTTTCCGCTGGCGATTCCTCCCGTGAGGCCGATCATGGCTGTTCCCTCTGGCAGGCCGGGCAGAAATGGCTTGTCCTGCCCGCGACCTTCTTGTGGGCTAGGTTCACCCCGCAGCGGGGGCAGGCCTCCCCCTTTTTCCCGTAGATCTGCAGGCGGTTCTGGAAAGCACCCTCCTGGCCGAACCCGGTGCGGTAATCCCGGAAGGTGGTTCCCTGGTGGGCAATGGCCTCCTCCAGAACTTCCCTGATGGCCCGGTGCAGCCTGTGGCACTCCGCTTCCGTGAGGGAAGCGCTGCTGCGTTCGGGATGGATTCCAGCGGCAAAGAGGCTTTCATCCGCGTAGATGTTGCCCAGGCCCGCGATCTTGGTTTGATCCAGAAGCAGGGCCTTGATCTTGGCCTGCCGCCCCCGGCAGAGCTCCCAGAGCAGCTCCGCGGTGAACTCCGGGGAAATGGGTTCCACCCCTAAACTGTGCAGGCCCTTGATGGAGGCGTAGTCACCTTTGGGCACCAGATCCAGTGTACCAAATTTGCGCACATCCTCAAAGCGCAGTTCGTCCCCGGAGTGGAAGCTGAACACCGCGGAGGTGTGCTTGGCCCGGGGGATGGTGGAACTGGAATAGTAGATCAAACGGCCGGTCATGCGCAGATGGGCCACCAGCTCCCACTCACCCACACTGAAGATCAGGTATTTCCCCCGCCTGTGCAGATCCTCAAAGCTCGCCCCCGTGAGCAGCCCCTGAAATTCCGCGATGCTTCTGTTTTGCACAATCCGCTCGGTTAAGACCTCCACCTTGCTGATGGGTCTGCCCAGCACCACCGGGAGGAGGCTGCGCCGTACTGTTTCCACTTCAGGTAGTTCAGGCATGGCTTACTCCTTCAAGGTAAAGCGCTTTACATCGCGCCAGTTTTTTCCGTAGTACACATCCACAACCAGGGGCACCGCCAGCTCCCAGACTCCCTCCATCTCCCGCTTGAGCAGGGCTGCCGCAGCTTCCAGCTCCCCTGCGGGTACCTCCAGGACCAGCTCGTCATGGACCTGGAGCAGCAGCTTGCTCCGGAGCCCCTCCCGCTTCAGGGCGGCATGGACCTTGAGCATGGCCAGCTTGATGATGTCCGCCGCGCTGCCCTGGATAGGGGAGTTCATGGCGGTGCGGGCCGCGAAGCTGCGCAGGGCGAAGTTGCGGCTCTTCAGGTTAGGCAGGTAGCGCCTGCGGCCGAAGAGGGTCTTCACGTAACCTTCTTTTTTACCCTGCTCCACCGCTCCGTCCAAGAACGCCTTCACCCCCGGGTAGCGGAGGAAATAGGAGTCGATGTAGGCCTGGGCCTGGGCCCTGCTCAAATTGATGCCCTTGGCCAGGCCGAAGCTGCTGATCCCGTAGACGATGCCGAAGTTGATGGCCTTGGCGGCGCTGCGCTGCTCCTCGGTGACCTGATCCTGGGGCACACCAAAGACCTCCGAGGCGGTCTGCACATGGATGTCCGCCCCGCTGCGGAAGGCCTCCTGCAGGGCCGCATCGCCGGAGAGATGGGCTAAAAGCCGCAGCTCGATCTGGGAGTAGTCCGCGCTCATCAGGTAAAAACCCTCCGGCGCCACGAAGGCCTCCCGGATGCGCCGGCCCTCCTCGGTGCGCACCGGGATGTTCTGCAGATTGGGATGGGTGCTGCTGAGCCGCCCCGTGGCGGTCACCGTCTGGTTGAAGGTGGTGTGCAGCCTCCCGGTTTCAGGTGAAATGAGCTCGCCTAGAGCGTCGGCGTAGGTGGATTTGAGCTTAGCCACCTGCCGGTATTCCAGCACGTAAGCCACAATGGGATGGTCGCTCAGCTCTTCCAAGACCTCCGCGCTGGTGGAGGGGCCCGTTTTCGTGCGCTTGAGCACCGGCAGGCCCAGCTTCTCAAAGAGGATCGTCCCCAGCTGCTTGGGGGAGTTAATATTGAACTCCTCCCCCGCCTCGGCGTAGATGAGCTCGGTGAGCCGATCTAAGCTTTCCTGCAGGTCCTCGGAGATGGTTTTCAGCTTGGCCCGGTCCACCAGGATACCCTGGGCTTCCATCTCCGCGAGCACCTTGGCTAAAGGCAGCTCGATTTCCCGGTACAAAAACCAGAGGCCCTGGTCCTTCAGGCGCTGCTCCGCCAGGGGCGCCGCCTCCTTAAGCAGGTGCAGCAGCCCCACCTGGTACTCCAGGCTCTGCGGATCTAGGCTGGGGGCCGGGAGCTTAAAATAGTGGGCGGCGGAGCCCAGATCCCAGCGCTTTTCCGGATCCAAGCAGTACAGGGCCAGCTCCAGATCGAAGGCCGGCTGCACCGGACCCTGGGGGCCCAAAAGGTGCAGGATGTCCTTGCCCCCCAAGGCGAAGATCTCCCGCTCCTTGAGGAGGGGTAAAAGGCTTTCCAGGCGGTCTTGGAGGAGATCCTTCTCAACAGCCCAGAGGCCCTCCGGGAGCAGCACCAAAAGGAGCCTGCGCTCTGGGGCGTAGTTCAGGTAAATTCTCTCCGCGGCCTCAAGCTGCCCCTTAAACTTCCCCCAGCTTGCTTCCTGGACCTGGGTGAAGCTGAGATCCCAGCTCTCCGCCTGCACCTGGGGGGCCTGGGGCCCTGGACCCTTAGGCAGCCGGGCCAGGAGGCTTTTAAAATCCAGCTCCTGGAACATTTCCCGCACCGCGGCTTCATCCATGGTGGTTTCCCGGCCCAGCTCGATCGCGATGGGCGCTGCGCAGCGGATGGTGGCCAGCTCCCGGCTGAAAAAGGCCTGGTCCTTGAACTCCCTGAGCCTTTCCTGGAGCTTACCCTTGATCTCATCCAGGTGGGCGTAGATGCCCTCCAGGGAGCTGTAGCTCTCCAGGAGCCGGCGGGCGGTCTTCTCCCCCACCCCCGGCACCCCGGGGATGTTGTCGGAGCTGTCCCCCATCAGGCCCTTTAAGTCCACCACCTGTTCAGGTGTTAAGCCGTAGTTGGCCCGCAGGGCCTTCTCATCCACCGTTTCCGTTTCGGTGATGCCCCTTTTGGTGAAAAGCACCCTGGTTTGCGGGGAGATGAGCTGAAAGGCATCCCGATCGCCGGTGACAATGTAAACTTCATAGCCCGCCTGCTCCCCCTGCTTGGCGGCGGTGCCGATGAGATCATCCGCCTCCCAGCCGGCCAGCTCCAGGCGGGGGATCCCCATCTTATCCAGCAGCGCCTTCATCAAGGGAATCTGGGAGCGGAGCTCTTCAGGCATGGGTTTGCGGTGGGCTTTGTACTCCCCGAACCGTTCGTGGCGGAAGGTGGGCCCCGAAAGATCAAAGGCCACCAGAATCTGGTCAGGCTGGTAATCTTCCATGAGGCGCAGCAGCATCATGGTCAGCCCGTACACCGCGTTCGTAGGTTCGCCCCGGCGGCTGGTTAAGGGCGGTAGGGCGTAAAATGCCCGGTTGATCAGGCTATTGCCATCTAGGAGAAACAGACTTTTTGCCAACGCAGATCCCCCATTTCTTCCTTGTCTATTCCACGCCAGGCTGTAAAAACCTGCCGTAGTTGGGGAAAGGCGCCGCCGCTGCCCGCATTTACATAAAGGGCTTCCCTTGCCAGCGAAGAAGTGTGGGGTGTAAGCTAGACATCAGTTGATCAAGAAAAGGGGTGCCTAGATGCGACCTGCAAAACTGACTGCCTTCATCGTCTTTATCCTGCTCTGCACCATGACCAGCGCCGCGGCCCTGGCTGCGTTCGCCGATATCCAAGGGATCTGGGCGGAAGGCGCCATCACCGCCCTGGAGGAAAAGGGGCTCTTCGCGGGGCTCTGGGAGGAGGAGTTCGCTCCCTCCAGCAGCCTCAGCCACGCCGAGGCCCTACAGCTTCTGGCGGGGGGCTTCGATCTCCCGGAGGAAGGGAAAGAGGAACTGGCCCAGTGGCTGAACCAGCTCCTGGTGGCCCATCCCGAAGGGGTTACCCGGGGCGAGTTCGCGGCCCTCTTGGGAAACCTCTTGGGGCTCGGTGAGCACACCGAGGTGCCCAAGGGCTTTTATCCTTCCTTTTCCGATGTGAACCTGGATTACCCGGGCTTTTTAGGGATCGAGCTCCTGCAGCGGCTGGCCCTGCTGCCCACCCACATGGTGGGCCGCTTCGAACCCTACCGCCTGATCACCAGGGCAGAAGCCGCCTACATCCTGGACCAAGCCCTGCGGCTGACGCAGGTCAGCGGCGCGGTGGAGGAGGTCCAGGGGGATGGCCGCCAGATCGTACTCAAACCTGAGGAAGAAGCAGCAGAGGGCATCGCCTTGACGCTCCTGGCGGAAACCCTCTACCTTTCCCCCGGCAGCCTGGTCAAGGATGCCGTAAGCAAAGGGGAAAAACTGAGCCCCGGCCAGCACGTGGTCATCCTGGCCAGGGACAGCCAAGCGCTTCTAGTCCGCCTGGAGGAAAACGCCAGACTGCAGGCCCTCCTGCAGGGGCTGAATAAAGCCACCCAGACGCTCGCGGAGATCCTCACCCCCGCCCAGATCAATGCCCTGATCACCGGCGATTGGGAGCAGCTGGGTGAAGAGGTGCGCTACGAGCTCTACCAGGAACTGGTGGACAGGGGCGTGGCCCCGTGGGAAGCGGAGGCCGCCATCAACCAGGACTGGAGCAGTCTCCAGCTCATGCTGCGGGAAAGGCTTACCCTGGAGACCGCGGAATACCTGGCGGTGGCCCCTGAGCTGATCAGCGCGGCCCTGGATCAGAACTGGTCCAAGGTGCTGGAATACGCCCAGGTGGAACTGGCGCAGCGCCTGCTCACCAGCGAATGGCTGCAGAACATCATGGATAACTAACCCTAGGTAGAAAGGATCTCCTCCTTCCGCCAGTGTATGGGCGGAGGGAGGAGATTATGCTCTTTAGGGAGAGGCCTTAGCTGCAGCGGCTGAAGCCGCACTCCAGGCAGGTGGCGCAGCCGCTTTCCTGGACCATGGTCCCGCTGCACTCGGGGCAGATCTCCCCGGCTAGAACCTGGCCTGAGGGGTTCGGCCCTTGGGGGTTTTCCTGGGCGGGTGCGGGATTAGCTGAGTTCACCACGCCCTTTTTGCCGCCGTTTACACCGTTATTCTTGATGTGCTCCTCCAGGACCTGGGCGATGGCATCGGGACAGGAAAGGACCTGGGTGCCATCCTGCCAGATGGGATGGGGGCAGCGGATGCCCTTAAGCTGCTTCACCACCTGCGTGGGCTCCACTCCGGAACGGAGGGCCAAAGAGGCGAGCCTGGCGGTGGCTTCGGAAAAGGCTCCGGCACAGCCGCCCGCTTTACCGATGGTGGTGAACACTTCGCAGATGCCCTGATCATCTGAGTTGATGGTCACATAGAGCGTGCCGCAGCCGGTTTTGATGCGGATGGTCTCTCCCCGGGTCACCCGCGGCCGCCTGCGGGGTGCGGGCCTGGCTGGTGCCCCGGAGGTTTTTTCCTCCCCATCCTCCTTTTGATGGCCCACGGTGAGCACTTCCCCTTCCCGGGAGCCGGCGCGGTACACCGTAACGCCCTTGCAGCCCAGCTCATAGGCGAGCTCGTAGACCTTCCGGATGTCATCCTTGGTGGCTTCCCGGGGGAAGTTCACCGTCTTGCTTACGGCGTTATCCGTGTATTCCTGGAAGGCGGCCTGCATGCGGATGTGCCACTCCGGTGACACATCGTAGGCGGTGACCAAAACCCGCTTCAGATCCTCCGGGAACTCTTCCAGATGCTTGACGCTCCCCGTTTGGGCCACCTGCGCGATGAGCTCTTGGGAATAGAGGCCCCGCTCCTTTAAGATCAGCTCGAACATGGGGTTAACTTCGATCAAGCGGTCGTTATCCAGCACGTTGCGGGTAAAGGCCAAGGCAAACAGGGGCTCAATCCCGCTGGAACAGCCGGCGATGATGGAGATGGTGCCCGTGGGGGCAATGGTGGTCACCGTGGCATTGCGCATGGGCCTGCCGGTGGCCTCATAGACGCTGCCTGGGTAGTTGGGGAACGATCCCCGCTCCTCCGCGAGCTTGGAGGAGGCTTCGTGCCCCGTGGTCTGGATGAACTTCATGATCTGGCGCCCCAGCTCCACACCTTCTTCGCTGTTATAGGGCACGCCCAGGCGGATCAGCAGATCAGCAAAGCCCATGACCCCCAGGCCGATCTTGCGGTTGGCAAAGGTCATCTTCTTGATTTCCTCCAGGGGATAGCGGTTCACATCGATCACGTTGTCCAAAAAGCGCACCGCGATCTCCACCACTTCCCCAAGGCGGTCCCAGTCGATGGTCCAGGCATCCCCTTCCCGCTTGACCATCTTGGCCAGGTTGATGGAGCCCAGATTGCAGCTCTCATTGGGCAGTAGGGGCTGCTCGCCGCAGGGATTGGTGGCTTCGATCACCCCCACATGGGGCGTGGGATTGAAGCGGTTGATCCGGTCCAGGAAGATGATCCCCGGCTCCCCGTTCCGCCAGGCCATTTCCACGATCAGCTCAAACACTTCCCTGGCCTGCAGCTCGCCCACGGCCTCTTTGGTCCGGGGGTTGATCAGCGGATAGGTTGCGTCCGCGAACACCGCTTCCATGAACTCCTCGGTGATGGCCACGGAGATGTTGAAGTTGGTGATCTCATTGGGATCGGCCTTGCACTGGATGAACTTGAGGATGTCCGGGTGATCCACCCGCAAAATGCCCATGTTGGCGCCCCGGCGGGTGCCCCCCTGCTTGATGGCATCGGTGGCCGCGTTGTAGCAGCGCATGAAGGAAACGGGCCCGCTGGCCACCCCGCCTGTGGTGCTCACCACATCAAAACTTGGACGCAGGCGCGAAAAACTAAAGCCTGTCCCGCCTCCGGATTTCTGGATCAGTGCGGTATTCTTCAGGGTTTCAAAGATGCCCTCCATGGAATCTTCGATGGGCAGGACAAAGCAGGCCGACAGCTGCTGCAGCTCCCTGCCGGCGTTCATCAAGGTGGGGCTGTTGGGGAGGAACTCCAGGTTGTCCATGATCTGGAAGAAGCGCTCTTCCCAAATGGGATCCTCCTCCAGCTGGGCGATGTTTTTCGCCACCCTGCGGAGCATGTCTTCCGGTGTCTCCACCACCTCACTGCCAACCTTGGATAAGTAGCGGCGTTCCAGTACGATTCGGGCGTTTTCTGAGACTTGCACCTGCATCTTCCTTCCTGTGGATTTCTACCAGAGATAGTTATGATTGCGGGATAATTATACTACATATTGTACATGAAGTAAATGGCAGGCCAAAAAAAATCTGAGCACCCGGCGCTGCCGCGGTACTCAGAAAACAGGCAGAAGCTAGTTGGCTCGGCCCATGGAGTTGTTGTTGGCGCAGTCGGGACAGAGCCCGTAAAACTCCAGGCGGTGGGAGGTCACTTCATAGCCCCGCTCCGCCACCTTCTCCTCCAGCCCTTCCACAACGGGCATATCCAAATCCTCGATCAGGCCGCACTCCTCGCAGACAAAGTGGTAGTGCAGCTCCTTGTTGGCATCAAAGCGCGAATGGGTGGCGCCAAAGGCCAGCTCCTGGATCTCTCCGTGCTCGCTCAAGGTCTTTAGATTGCGGTATATGGTACCCAGACTCACGTGGGGCATCTCCTTGCGCACTTCCTGGTAGACCCAATCGGCGGTGGGATGGCATTTAGTGCCCCGCAGGACCTCCAGGATAACCTCCCGCTGTCTGGTGCGTCGGACAAAACCTTTGGGTTTCACAGTAACTCCTCCAGGTAATAATTATCATGATCAGTTCTTAGCTAATTTTACCCCACCACCCTGGGCCGCGTCAAGACAACTGGGGGTGGAAAAAGTGGTTGCAAAAATGGCCCGGGCGTGTTACCATGATCATGTCAGCGGCATAAGCAGGCCGAAGTGGTGGAATTGGCAGACACGCACGACTCAAAATCGTGTGGGCTAGTCCCATGAGGGTTCGACTCCCTCCTTCGGCACCAGCCCAGACAATGGAAACCCCAGGAGGACTGGGGTTTTTTCGCGGTGCGCCCGGCATGTCTACCGAGCCGATGGGTTGAGAGAAACCCTACCGCCCAACCAGCGGGAAGGTAACCAGCAGGCAAGGGCGCCAC
>JGI24710J26742_10000949_pt1 | contig 27012 bp, 18 predicted proteins | sample BioPla2DNA2_FD_26742 | JGI IMG/M metagenome (IMG submission 26742)
TAATTATCTCTATCGTTCTGCTGTCGAGCCTGTTGCTGATAAGCAAGCAGTTGGATTTCGTGAAGACCGCCAACTACGGCTTCAAAACCGAGCAGCTGATGCGCATCAACTTGCCCGACGAGTATACCAATTTCTCGGTGGTGAAAGAGACATTTTCTAAGTTACCGTTTATTACTGATTTATCACTCACCTCGCACTCGCCCGGCTCTGGCTGGTCGCGGAGCGGTGCGGAAAACGAAGAAGGTGAAGAAATCTATATCAACACCATGCGGGTGGATGCCGACTTCGTCAACACGTTTCAGATAGAGCTGTTGGAGGGTAGAGACGGAGAAGAAAGCGATATAAACAAAAGTGTGCTTATCACCGAAACCACGCTCAAGCAACTGGGGTGGGACGATTTCGAGGGACAAAAACTCTGGGATTATGATGTGATCGGGATAGTAAACGAGTTCCAGTATAACTCGATGCACAGCCTGATTGGACCAGTGGCTTTTATGTATTCCGACCGATATTATAGCGCGCTCAACGTGCGGTTGTTACCCGATAACTTTGGCGAACAGCTCTCTCAAATGGAGAAAGCGTGGAAGCAGACGGGGATTGAACAACCGTTTCAGTTTCAGTTTTACAACGACTATTACAACAAGCTGTACAAAAAAGAGGAGCTGGAGGCCAAGGCGCTCAGCCTGTTTTCCATCGTGGCCTTTATCATCACCTGTCTGGGACTGTTGGCGCAAATCATACAGGTAACTGAACGACGGGTTAAAGAGATAGGTATTCGCAAGATCAACGGGGCAACCGTTGTTGAAGTGATACAACTACTCAACAGGGAGTTCGTGATAGCGGTCGTTGTCTCTTTCGTTATTGCCGCCCCTGTATCTTACTACCTGATTCAGCAATGGCTGACGGGATTTGCCTACAAGACCGCCCTCAGTTGGTGGGTATTCGCCTTGGCCGGATTAGCCGCGCTGCTGATAACGCTTGTTACGGTGAGTTGGCAAAGCTGGCGGGCGGCAACGCGCAATCCCGTAGAGGCACTAAGGTATGAGTAGGAATTTGCATGGTCTCATTTAAAAGAAGTCTATAATACAACCCTCTATACATTATGCGTATTTTAAAAACAATTTTTCGAAATCTCAGATTATCCAAAATTTCCACGATTTTTAACTTCGTGGGACTTATAACGGCATTTACAGCATTCATCATCATTATGTTGTACGTGTGGACAGAATATAGTTTCGATACCTATCACCAAGATGCCGATAATATTTACCGCCTTGAAATAAAATCACCCGGAAAAGATAAAACGTCCGTCTATATGGCAGGGCAAACCAAGGATGTGATTAACGAACAACTCTCCGAAGTAGTGGCTACAACCACCTATATGCCGTGGGGCAAATGGGGCGAATTTCTTTTTGAATGGACCCAAGAGGGAGAAAAACAGCAAAGTTACGAGGATTACGCCATTGCCGACAAACATTTAACGGATGTGTTTACCTTCGATTTCCTACGTTCTACAAGCTCTTCGCCGCTTTCGGAACCCCATTCGGCAATTGTTTCCGACGCCTTCGCGCTAAAATTATGGGGAACGACCGATGCAATAACAAAAACATTTACTACCAATGGCGAGGAGTACACGGTAACGGGTGTTTTTCGAACCCCACCCAAAAACTCGCTTTTTGATGCGCCTGTTATCATGGCGTTTCCCACCGAAGGTTGGATTGCAGAGTCGTACAAAACATGGGGGATAGTCAATTTTCCCGAATTTATCAAAGTGAAGCCCGGCACAACGGCATCTGATCTGCAGACACGCATTAACGGAATAGACATCTTGAAAGAAAAGTACGATTTTTTTGACAAAAACAACGAAAGAGCCGAAATCATCGTTCGCCCGCTTTCTAAACTTCGTTTCGCGAAAGAGGTAGCCGAGAACCCGCTATTCAATACCAACAGTCAATCTTCAGTAAATACACTTTTCGTGGTAGGCCTGTTTATTTTGATTATCGCGATGCTCAATTACATCAACTTCGCTACCGCCACGCTGCCTAAACGAATAAAAAACATCGGAGTAACACGTATCTTGGGAAACAGCCGTCGACAAATTCTGATGACGAATATTATAGAAAGCGTGTTTGTTTCCGGTGTATCGTTTCTCATTGCTTTGTTACTTGCCATGATAGTAAACCATCATTTTGGCATAAAACTTTTCGAGTATTCCTTAAATTTTCAGGCATCGGCTTTCGTTTTGCTTTTGCTTTTTGGCGTTGCCTTGGCTGTCGGTATTATTGGTGCCTTGGCACCGGCTTTCGGCAGCATTACCATCGCACCAATGGACGCGGTGAAAAAACGTCACGCCATTACCCGCCAAACATCGCGCGGGTGGCTCACGGTGGTGCAGTTCACGGCAACCATTCTGCTTATTGCCATATCGATCCTCACGATTAAACAGGTGGATTATATGAAAACCACATCGCTGGGTTTCGACAAGGAGAACGTGATGATCATCTCGCCCACCGAAGATTTGTTGAACAACATCGATGCTTTTAAAACCGATTTGCAACAAAATCCGTTGGTGAAAACCGTTTCTTTGTCGAGTGGCATTCCGGGCATCCCGTCCAATCAGGAAGGATTTCAAGTTAACGATGAACTCATTCAAACTTGGCTCTGGTATGTAGATGGCGAATATATGAAGATGATGAATTTTCATTTGTTGGAAGGACGTGGTTTTCTGAAAGAGGGTGAAGCCGAGTTGGAGAGCATGATTATCAACGAAGCCGCCAAGAAGAAATACGGATTAGAAGTCGGCTCGCATCTTAAGAAATACGATAACGAAGGCAACCCGATGACATTTCAGGTGGTAGGGGTCATTGAAGATTTCAATTTCGTATCGTTGCGCGAGAATGTAGAACCGTTCACATTCAGGTATCATCCCGGCACATTCTGGTCTTGGATAAACGTGAAACTCACCGAAGGTGACACCCAATCTGCCGTCGATTACATTACGCGGGTATATAACAAACTAAGTCCCAATGAACCGATTCGATACTATTTTCTTGATGACAACCTGAATCTTTTGTACGCGAAAGAAGACCGTCAAGTGAATCTGATTTCGTTCTTCAGCCTCCTTTCGCTTGTGATATCCGTTTTGGGAATATTGGGATTGTCCATTTTCACGTCGCAATACCGCACCAAAGAGATCGGCATCCGAAAAATTAACGGTGCCACGATTACCGAAATAGTAACACTGCTCAATAAAGGTTTCATCAAATGGATTGTTATCGCCTTTGTAATAGCTACACCATTAGCATATTACACGATGACCAAATGGCTCGAAAACTTCGCTTACAAAACCGCCCTCAGTTGGTGGATATTTGTTTTGGCAGGATTCGTGGCACTTGTCGTGGCGTTACTAACCGTTAGTTGGCAAAGCTGGCGGGCGGCTACACGTAACCCGGTGGAAGCGCTGCGCTATGAATAAATTCAATTAACAATGTACAATGTGCAATTAACAATTTTCTTAGGAGCGAGAGCAGAGCCAAGCTTGTTTGAGCTTTTGCATTAAGTCGGTGAGCAGAAGACGAGCGTGCTCGGATTCGGCCACGACGAGCAAAAGTGTTGCGTAGTAAAACTTTGCCAAGCGACGACAGAAAAGGCGCGTTAGTGAATGTGCAATGAATAATTATAAAAAATTATGAAAGAGAATGTGGTGCAAGATAAATCGTTTGATTTTGCAGTTCGCATAGTGAACTTATACAAACATTTGTCTCAAGAAAAAAAGGAATTTGAATCTATCTTTTATGACGCAGATGAATTGTGCAGACTACTATTCACAATCATCAAAAGCTCAACAGAATAATTGCAAACTACACATTGCTAATCACTAATTGATAATTGATTAAAAATGAGATACTTAAAATTTGCTTTTAGAAAACTGTTTCGCAAGGGAGAACATTCTACCGCGCGAATCGTATCACTCGCCACCGGGTTGGCGTTCGGACTGATATTATTAGCCGAAGTGTTTTACTATTACAGCTTCGACAGCTTCTATCCCGATTCCAACAGGCTATACGTGGTAAACTCTGTGGCCAAGCTCGACCAGTCATCGGAAGAATTGACCGTCTACCCGCGAGTGAGCGGTGCCATCGGTCCCGGCCTGAAAGCTGAGGTACCGGGCATTGAGGCCGCCACGAGGATTACCCCCATGGGTGGGAGATTGGATTTTTTCTCCGAAACGGACCGGGTCTACAGCGCAAAGTTCGTACTGGCCGACGAATGTTTACACGAATTAATGCCTCGCCCCATGTTAGCGGGGAGCAGCGCCGCGGAGATACTGAAAAGTCCTATGACCTGCATGGTGTCGAGCGAGATAGCAAACAACATGGGCGGAGATGTAACGGGACAGATTATAGAGTTAAAAAACTACCCGGGTAAAAAGCTTACCATCGGTGGAATTTTCGAAAAGTTCCCCGAAAACAGCAACTACCCGTTCGATATCGCCGTCTCGATGGTCTCTATCGGCAATTTCACGTGGGACGGATCAAACAACTGGCTCGGCAACGACCGCTATATGACGGTGGTAAAACTAGAAAAAGGTGCAACGCCCGAAAGTATCGCACCCGCCGTACGTGCCATGCAGGAGAAACATCAGAATATAGAAGAGCTTGAACGAGAAAACGGAGTGAAGTTGAACTACAGCTTCGAGTCGCTGCAAAAGTTCTTTTCCAATCAGGCGAAAGATATGATAGTTATCATGAGTGCCATAGCGTTCATCGTGCTGTTTGTCTCTATCATGAACTATCTCCTGCTCACGGTGAGCACGCTGGTAAATCGCCCTAAAACGTCCGCCATTTACAAATGCTACGGTGCTGAAAAACGAGATTTACAAGCCATGATTTTTATCGAGAACGCCCTGCTGTTCATACTCTCGTTGCTATTCGCCTTTGCAATCATACTGATAGCCAAACCATTCGTGGAGTCTCAGGTCGTACACAGCCTCACCTCTATGCTTAACACTCACGTGATCATACCCGTTTTGCTTATCCTGTGCGTGATAGTTTTCCTGGTGGGCTACCTGCCCGGCAAGGTTTTCGCGCGGATTCCAGTGGCCGAAGTTTTCAGGAGCTACCGGGCAAAAAGCATGCGGTGGAAAAAGGGGCTGCTGGCAGTGCAGTTCGTGGGTGTAGCTATTATCACGGCCATGCTTTTGGTGGTGAGCCTGCAGTACAATAAGATGAAAAACTCAAATCACGGGTACGATGTCGAAGGTGTCTACTACAGCCCTGTAAGCGGAATAGCCCCTGGTAAATTGCAATCTGTTCTCAACGATTTGGAAGCATTGCCCGAAGTGGAGAGGGTAGGATTGGGATACAATGTGCCAATAAACAGCCCTTCGGGCAATAACGTTTTCTCCCCTGACGGGCAACAGTCGTTGTTCAACGTGGCGGACTACTACGAAGTGGATGATAACTACTTTGCCGTGCTGAATATCCCCGTTCTATCGGGGCAGGCTTTCCGGAGCGATGTTTCGGCACCCAACGACGTGATGATCAGTCAACGCGGTGCCGATCTGCTGGTCATGAACAACGGTTGGAACGATGGCGTGGTAGGGAAAAGCATCGAGGTGTCTGAACATAATCCACTGGGGGCATCCAACATTACAGGTGTTTTTGGTGACCTGGTCAATGGCACATTAAACGACAACGATACGCGTCCATCGGTCTTTTTCTTCCAACCGCGGGAACAGTTTATCGAAAAGTATCAAAAGTATCCCAGCTACACGTTCTATATCCTTATCAAAACCGGGCAAGGTCGACATGCTAATGTAATGCAGAAGTTCAACGAAATTTTCAGTAACGCTATTCCTCGCGGCGAACCCAAGGTGTACAGCCTCGCAACCGTGCAGGAAGGCAGTTACCAGGCCCAAAAAGGATTCAGGAACGCCCTTTATGCGGGAGGCTTCGTGATTTTGCTAATTACCGTTATCGGGCTGATAGGCTACTTGAACGATGAGATCGCCCGAAGCCGCAAGAGCCTTGCCATTCGCAAAATCAACGGCGCAACCGTGAACAATATCGTTCGCATATTCGTGACTGATATATGGAAGATAGCCATCCCATCGGTTATTTTAGGTCTGGCGGGGGCGTGGTACTTAGCCTCCGGGTGGTTAAACAATTTTGTAAAGCAGATATCACTTCATTGGTACGTCTTTCTTGTAACGGGCATCGGCATCCTCCTGCTGGTAAGTGCCATGGCCGTCCTCAACTCGTTGAAAGCCGCACTGCGCAACCCCGTAGAATCACTTAAATATGAATGATATCAATTAACAATTTTCTTAGGAGCGAGAGCAGAACCAAGCTTGCTTGAGCTTTGCCGAGCGACGCCAGAAAAAGCGCGTCAGCGAATTTCTTAGGAGCGTCAACTGCACGAGGAGGGCATGACCATTATCCAGGTAACGCATAACGAAAAGTTCGCCGCCTATGGCAAGCGAATCGTGCAACTGGAAGATGGAATGATTAAAAGATAAAGTCGATTTTCGTGTCCACTCTTTGGGGTTGGTGCACGAAAAGACAGAAAGATAAAACGCGAAAAAATGGAGGGTAAAAGCTCCATGAATGACCGAACAAAACATGCATTCACCTGACATGCAAACAGTTATTGTCATATCGGCGTAAATGCTTCTTTAAAACGGTTACAGATGAAGTATTAAAGCAGGTTTATATCTCGAAATTTGTATCTTTGTAAAAGGAATTCGTATCGATCAAAACTATTAACATAATAGTCGTATGAAACCAACGTGTTCGCGATTATCATTACACATCAAAAGTTTCACACACCGAACAATTAAATGAAGTAATCGTATGAAAAGTATCAAAGGAACCCAGACAGAAAAAAACCTGATGAAATCGTTTGCCGGGGAATCCCAGGCGAGAATGCGCTACACCTATTTCGCCAAAGAGGCCGATAAAGAAGGTTACAAGCAAATCGCGGCCATCTTCATGGAAACCGCAGAGCAGGAGAAAGAGCATGCGAAACGGATGTTTAAGTACCTGGAAGGTGGCATGCTGGAAATCACCTCTACCTTCCCGGCAGGGGTTATCGGAACAACAGCCGAAAACCTGGAAGCCGCGGCTGCCGGGGAAAACGAAGAGTGGACAGAACTCTATCCTCACTTCGCCGATGTTGCCGAAGAGGAGGGGTTTGAAGATATCGCCAAGATGTACCGGATGATCGCGAAAGCCGAGGCCATTCATGAAGAACGCTACTTGAAGCTGTTGCAAAGGGTGAAAGACGAAACGGTATTCTCGCGCGATGAGGAGATCGAGTGGCAATGTCGCAATTGCGGGTATGTTCACGTGGGTAAAGAAGCGGTGGAAGAATGTCCCGCTTGCTTACACTCGCAAGCCTATTTCGAGGTTAAATGCGACAAATATTATTAGCCGGAAATACGTGCAGTTTCAAGAATAACCTGCCAAAACGGATAAGGTAGCTCTGGTTGCCGTTCAATTACAGTCTTGAAGTTATCAATATCAAAGAAGATCCCCTGCCAGTAGTAAAATCCTGACAGGGGATCTTGTCTATGACAATCAAAGCCTGGTTTTGAATTTCTCAAACAAATTGCGTACATTGCAGAGACCTTTTGTACAAAAAAGGATAATAACAAACAAAATAATAACACCTATGTTCACAGATTTAATTAAAAAAAGGAGATCGGTTAGGTCATACAGCGATAAACCAATCGCGAAGGAAACGCTGCAGACTATCGTGGACGCCGTTTTTCACGCGCCCACGGCAAGCAACCTGAACGACGTGGAACTGTTTATCGTAGAGGGCAAAGAAAAGCTTGAGGAGCTGAGTACCTTCCGGAAAAATTACGCGGGCCATATAGCCAGGGGACAGGCAGCCATTGCTGTACTATCAGACACTGAGGCGGCACCCAAAACCAACCGGCAGGATGCCTGCATCGCCGCCACCTATATCCTGTTACAGGCGGCCGACTTAGGTCTTGGTGCCTGCTGGACTAATGTCAACAGCGCATTCGATGAGAACGACCAACCGGCCACCAAAAAGCTCCATAAGATACTGGGCGTACCCGATAAGTACAACATCGAAGCAGTTATTTCACTCGGCTACCCCCTTCAGGAACCACAACCTAAAGTTCCCCGCGATATGGAGGGCAAGGTTCATTGGGGCAAAATGGAGTAAGGTGAAGTTCTCCAATAGTTGACAATGAAAGTTCTTCAAATTAAAAGCTCAATCAATACCCAATCGAATTAAATCGGAAGTCTGATGAGCGTTTCAGAATTTATCAATCGTTACAGAGAGGCTTTTGGAGCATCGGTCTCGCTTCCCATTGCCCTCTGGTACGGTGACGAACCGGTGACCGAAATCAAAAGGATCCCGAGATGCTTTATTGGCGCTATCTCGAAGGTGCGTGATGACTATCTTTTAACTCTGTGCTCGGAAAACGTGAAGTGTGGCGGTGGTGGTACATACACTGCCTTCAGGGAGATGCCCGAGTACGTGCCACAGTTTGTATCCGGGGTGGAACATTACAAGAAAACAGCGAAGATGGTACAGGAGTACGCCAATGAATTGGGTATAACGCTGTCCGACAAACCATACCTCAATTTCGTGCGCGTTGACAAGCTGGAGGATTGGGAAAAGGTCGAGGCAGTGCTCTTTTTCGCCACGCCCGATGCCCTTTCGGGTCTATGTACTTGGGCCTTCTACGATAACAACTCCACTGATGCTGTCGTAACCCGGTTTGCATCGGGCTGCGCGAGCATCATCACCTTTGCCGTTAAGGAGAACCGCGAAAAGGGCAGAAGTTGCTTCTTGGGGATGCTTGATCCCTCGGCACGCCCCTTGATCCCGGAAAATGAACTCTCCTTCGCCATCCCGATGAGCAGGTTCAAGGAGATGTTGGGAACCATGAACGACTCCGCCCTGTTTCAAAAAGCCTTCTCAATCCTTAAAAAACGCATCAACAGGAGTACTCAGGATAATCTCTCTTGCTAATATCATCCTATCAACATGAACAAAAAACGATTTCTCTCTTTATTGTGTATCAGCAGCTTGTTGAGCATCAATATTCTCTACGGGCAACAATTTAAACTAGGAGACTCGGGGTATTTTCAAAACCATGGTGTAAATGTAATGGCTTATGACGATATTTATCCCGAGGGGCATCAGGGAGGAGTCTCTCTCATCATGCATGGTAACCGCGTGGCTACAAATGGAGATATCCGTCTGGAACCAACGCCCGGCCAATGGCAACCTGTTCCCAAGCAAAACAGTCGGGATGCGAATATCGATTCAAACACGATTGTCACCCATTTATCGTTTCCGGACTCGTCTCGTCATATGACAGGTTTTAATCCAATGATTTACCCTGATTTCGTATTGAACTATATTGTTCAGGTTCGCGGGGAAGGTGACGCGATAATCATCACGGTTGATCTTGATCGTCCTGTTCCCGAAAAACTGATTGGCAAAGTGGGGTTCAACCTTGAACTGTTCCCAGGTACACTTTTTGGTAAACCATGGATAATGGATGACCAAACAGGGATATTCCCACCACAACCCAATGGCCCTACACGTTACGAACCAACGAATCACAATCATCAAGGTAATTTCAATCCCGCGGGGAAAGCATCGATAGAACAGTTAGCAGGAAGCGGCTTTAGTCCCATTATAGCTGATGATATCGTATCTGAACCTTACGCGGTGGGTAAACGATTTACCGTTCGACCCGATGATCCATACAGCAAGTTTACCATTGAATCGAAAGATACTGATTTGAAACTTTACGATGGACGCATGAATCACAACAATGGGTGGTTCGTGGTTCGAAGTGAAGTGCCTGCCGGTAAAACCAAGGGTGCTATCGAGTGGGTTCTCACCCCCAATATCGTTGACGACTGGCTTTACAAACCGGTGATACAAACTTCACAGATAGGTTATCATCCCAATCAATCAAAAAAAGCGATTATCGAGTTGGATAACAGGGACACAAAACGTGAACAAGCTGTTTTATTTCAAATTACCGATGAAGGTGAAAAGGTGGTAACTGAAGGAAAGGGTGTAGAATGGGGCCAGTTTTTAAGATATAACTACTTGATATTTGATTTTTCTGAAGTGAAAGAAGATGGACTTTATCAGGTACGTTACGGTGACTCTGAGTCTTCAATTTTTCGAATCTCAAACAATGTGTATGATCGTGGTGTCTGGCAACCTGTTTTGGAATATTTCTTACCTGTACAAATGTGCCATATGCGAGTCAATGAGAAGTATCGTGTGTGGCACGATCTCTGTCACAATGATGATGCCCGCATGGCTCCTGTTAACTTTAACCATATCGATGGATACGCTCAAGGAGAATCGACACTTACAAAATTCAACCCGGGCGATGTTGTTCCGGGTTTGAATATTGGTGGTTGGCACGATGCGGGAGATTTTGACCTTCGTGTTGAATCACAAGCTGGCGAAACCTATATCCTCGCGTTAACCTATGAAGCCTTCGGTTTGGATTATGACGTTACAAGTATTGATCAACATGTACGGGTAACTGAAATTCATCAACCAGACGGTAAACCGGATCTATTGCAACAAATAGAAAACGGGGCATTAACGGTAATCGGTGGATACAGAGCCTTAGGAAGATTATACCGGGGAATTATTTGTAACGACCTTCGCCAATACGTGATGCTGGGAGATGCTTCTGCAATGACAGATAATGTTATGGGGAACAAGGATGATCGTTGGGTTTTCACTGAAAATAATCCCAACAGGGAGTTAACCACAGCGGCTCAAATGGCCGCTGCAGCACGAGTCCTGAAGGGCTTCAATGACACTTTGAGTGTACAGGCTTTAGAAGTGGCTCGTGAACTATATGAGATTACAGAAGTGACAAACCGTTCAAGAGCAGCAAAAATTCACGCAGCCGTTGAGTTATTCCTTTCAACCGATGAAAATCAATATAAGGATTATCTCCTTCAGGAAACCGATTACATCATCCAAAATATTGGTCAAGTAGGTTGGTTCTTAGGGCGTGCAGAGAAGAGAATAAATAATAGTGAATTTTCGAACAAGGTTCGTGATGCCCTGCTCGTTTTCCGTGATCGATTAGACCAACAAGCTGCTGAGACCCCTTACGGGGTACCGTATCGCCCAAATATTTGGGGTGCCGGCTGGGATATCCAACGATTTGGCTATAACCTCTATTTCTTACATACGGCTTATCCTGATATTTTCAGTCCAAAGTACCTGTTTAATGCCCTAAATTTCATCCTTGGATGTCATCCCGGGTCAAATACAGCTTCTTTTGCGTCTGGTGTAGGTGCCGTGTCAGCTACTGTAGGATACGGCTTAAATCGCGCTGATTGGTCATACATTCCCGGTGGTGTAATATCGGGTACCGCGTTGATTCGGCCCGACTTTCCCGAATTACTTGAATTCCCATTTCTATGGCAACAAGTTGAATACGTTATGGGTGGGGGATCTTCGCATTACATGTTTTTGGTATTAGCGGCTCAGCAATTATTGACAAACAAATGATGAATCACACCCTGTTTTTACGCGTAACCTGACAAATTAATAAATCGTCGGTTATAATTAACGATATTTTCTTTCAAGTGATCTAGAGCGTCCTAACGGAAGTGAAAAATCGTTGGTTAATTGATCCAAGCGGTATGTTCAAGCAATATTTTAACCCCGATGATGATCAGGATAACTCCTCCCACGATCTCAACTGGAAACTTGATACTCCTTTTCAACTTTTGTCCTAAAAACAGTCCCAGCGCGGAGAAAAGCAGGGTCGCGATAGCGATGATATAGGCCGCCTTCCAATCCTGACCGGTACAGGCGTAAGCGATTCCCACGGCCATGGCATCGATACTGGTTCCCACGGCCAACAACAGCACATTCCAGGACGTGAAGGGGTTGTAGCGTCTTTCGTCATTCGGGTTCCGTAGTTTAACCACACCCTCTCTGATCATATTTAACCCTATCATACTGAGTAGTCCGAAGGCTATCCAGTGGTCTAACGACTCAATGAGATACTGAAAGTGAAACGCCAAAATCCAGCCGAGACAAAAGAGACCGGCTTGAAAAACAGCAAGAACTACCGCGAAGAGGTAGTTCCTGCCGTTCCACTTTTCACTGCAACAGAGGCTTGAAGCGATGCTGACCGAGAAGCTATCAACGGACAAGCTTATCGCGATCAATAACGTAGAAAAAAAACCCATAAGATTAGCGGCTATTTCATTCACCAGTGTTTACCGCTGTTTTCTTAATGATAGAACGTTTACAAACGAGCGTTTAACATTTGGAGGCACCGCAGTTCCTACACTTGAGACATCCCTCCTCGTAAACCAGCGTCTCCTGGCTGCAGACGGGGCACTTCTGTCCTTTGGCCTCGGTCTCGTTGGGCAGGTAGCGCTTGAGCGCCCGCTCCACCCCGTTCTTCCAGGTGTTGATGGTCTCGCTGTCTAGTTCCAGTCCCGACACCAGCTTGACTACCTGATCAATGGGCATACCGTAGCGGAGCACACCCGAGATAAGCTTGGCGTAGTTCCAGAACTCGGGGTTGAACTTGCCGTCAAGACCCTCCATGGTGACCTTGTAGCCACGCCGGTTCTGAAACTGGAAGTCGTAATGTTTGCGTCCGTCGTTGTCATACGCCCTGATGATCTTCCCCTTGGTAACATTCTTGGGAACCATGATGCCATCGTCCTCATCGTTCAAACCGGTAAATATCTCGTACGGCCTGCCGTTGAGCAAACCAATAAAGGCAATCCACTTCTCTTTGTTGTTCTGGAACTTGATCACGTCGGCCTCCAGCTCCACGGGACGAGAGGTAACGATCTGCGGCAGTTCGTAGCAATCATCATCTTTCTTACCTTCCTCTTCATCTTCGTTGGCGATCAACACACCGTCGCGCGACCCGTCACGATACACCGTGCACCCTTTGCAGCCACACTTCCACGCCTCCACGTACAACTTGCCAACCAACTCCTCGCTCACATCGTTGGGGAGGTTAATGGTGACGCTGATGGAGTGATCCACCCACTTCTGCACCCTACCCTGCATCCGCACCTTCTGCAACCAGTCCACATCGTTGGAGGTGGCCTTATGGTAGGGAGACTGGGCAACCAGTTCATCAATCTCCCGCTGCGAGTACTTCTTGGTAGTAGAGTGACCATTTGCCTCCATCCAGGTCACGAACTTGTGGTGGAAAACCACGTACTCCTCCCACGAGTCCCCGTTCTCATCCACGAAATCGATCTTAACGTCCTTATCGCTGGGATTCACCTTGCGGCGACGGGTGTACACCGGCAAGAAAACCGGCTCGATACCCGAGGTGGTTTGCGACATCAGGCTGGTGGTGCCAGTTGGAGCAATAGTGAGGAGGGCAATATTGCGCCTGCCATACTTCACCATATCGTCATATAACTTGGGGTCAGCCTCTTTCAAACGATTGATAAAGGGGTTATCCTTCTCCCGCTCGGCGTCATAGATCTCGAAAGCGCCCCGCTCCTTGGCCATGTTCACGGAGGAGGCATACGCGTTCAGCGCGATAGTGCGATGCACTTTTTCCGAGAAATCGTTTCCCTCATCCGAACCGTAACGGATACCCAACGCGGCCAACATATCACCCTCGGCAGTAATACCCACGCCGGTACGGCGACCCTGCATCGTCTTGCGCTGAATCTTCTTCCAGAGATTGCGCTCGGCGAATTTGACCTCTTCCGACTCCGGGTCTTGTTCTATCTTCTCCAGGATCTTCTCGATCTTCTCCTCCTCCAAGTCAATGATATCGTCCATGATGCGCTGCGCCAATTGCACATGCTTCGCGAACAGATCGAAATCGAAGTAGGCATCCTCCTTAAAGGGGTTCACCACGTAGGAGTAGAGATTGATAGCCAGAAGCCGGCAACTATCGTAGGGGCATAACGGAATTTCACCACAAGGATTGGTCGACACGGTCCTGAAGCCAAGATCGGCGTAACAATCGGGTACCGACTCCCGAAGGATGGTGTCCCAGAACAGTACCCCGGGCTCGGCCGACCGCCACGCGTTGTGCACGATCTTGTCCCATAGTTGCTTAGCATCAATCGTTTTCGAGTAGCGCGGGTTTTTAGCGTTAATGGGGAACTGCTGCACGTAGGGCTTTCCCTCGGCAACCGCCTCCATGAAGTCGTCATCGATCTTAACCGAGATATTGGCACCGGTCACCTTCCCCTGCTCCAGCTTGGCATCGATAAAGTCCTCCGAATCGGGATGCTTAATGGCAACGCTCAGCATCAAGGCACCGCGACGACCATCTTGAGCCACCTCGCGGGTAGAGTTGGAGTAGCGCTCCATAAACGGGACCAACCCGGTGGAGGTGAGGGCCGAGTTCTTCACGGGAGACCCCTTGGGGCGGATGTGAGAAAGGTCATGCCCTACACCACCCCGTCGCTTCATCAATTGCACCTGTTCTTCGTCAATACGGATAATCGCACCGTACGAGTCGGCACTACCATCCATGCCAATCACGAAACAGTTCGACAGTGAGGCCACTTGGTAATCATTCCCTATACCAGTCATGGGGCTTCCCTGCGGGATAATGTAACGAAACCGATCGAACAGATCAAACAGCTCCTGCTCGCTGAGCGGGTTGGCATATTTTTTTTCGATCCGTGCCACCTCTTTCGCCAGCCTCCAATGCATGTCCTCGGGTGTCTTCTCGTAAATCTCACCGTGGCTGTCCTTCAACGCGTACTTGCTGACCCATACCTTGGCCGCCAGCTCGTCGCCCTGGAAGTAGTCTAGTGAAGCGGCAAACGCTTCATCAAAAGTGTACGTTTTCTTTTTCATCAGTAACGTTACAGTTAAAACAGTAAATAATGAAAACCGATCTAGATAATAATTGGACGAATTGGCTGCTCTCGACACCATTCACCTTAGAAAGGTTTTGGAATTGCAATTTTATTGAATCTTTTCCTAATTGCAAAATTATTTCCTAGAAACTTATTAACAATAATACAAAGTTTCCTGAAATATTTTTCAAAGCACTGATTACAAGGTTACTAATTTTTTGAGCAGTGGGGAAAGTTTCCCCATTTGGAAAACTTTACCGATAATCAACAGGATGAAATAGAAATAAAAAAATCACCCGCTAGATTCAAAAACCGACGGGTGATTACTATAAATGGAAATTTTCGTGGTCTATAAATTAAACGAATGATCAAATGAAACGTATCTACTACAACAAGCTAAACCAAAATATTAAACCAATAGAGGCTATGAGTCAACGAACACGTTAACCCAAATCACTCCCTATTTGAAATGCTTCACCACGCCCATGAACAAGATGGCACCGGTAGAGTTTTCCTGAATCAGGTAGAGAAAGGGGCGGTTGGCGTTAAAAATCACTTTGCGAGGCGATGGCAAGGCTGTCACCTCAATTCCAACGGTGGTAACGGCCGCGGCCTCGGTACCCTCCTCATCAGTACTGATATAGGTATCCTGCTTAACGAAAGATATCTTCGCATTGTAGTCAGACATACCCGAGAAGTCGGCCATATCTGAAAACGCAATCCCCATCCCCATCGTGGTGAGCACATCGTTCAGCTTCTTGCTGTACTCGGTCTTGAACTTGGGCAACGAGAGAACCACCTCCGCTCCGGAAAGCATCGACTGCAACCCGCTCCAGTAGCCGTCACCGCTAAGGACCGTAACCGCTTCACCCAGGCTAATCCCTTCAACCGGTAGCAGCACCATCATGCTAAACGCCTGATTCCCGTAAGGAAGTTGTATCAGTTGAAAGGTCCTATCCTCGGTGTAATTAAAGGTCGCGGTCTGGTGCATCATATCCACGTTAGCACGTTCCCCGTCCTCGTGGGTGAAAGGCTTCCGGGAAGTATCCTTCTTATCGAACTGGGTGGTCCATATCCCTTTAAAGTAGATGGCGTTAAGGAGGTACATCAAATCTAGCGACTGAGTTCTTTCGATTACCTTCTTTATTAGCCCGTTGGTGTGCTCCTCTGCCCAGCCATTGATTATACCCACGGTAGCGGGATCACCGAAATTGACCTTTTGGATGGTGGCATCAAAATAAGATTGATTAGTCTGGATGAACGCCTTGTGGATATTGACTAACTGGTTGGTGAAAATGGCGTTGGCGATGGAAAGCTTGGTCGACGGGTCGGTCTTCAAGAGCGCCTCTTTCAGCTTCTTGTAATAGGCATTGACCTCCTCGTCACCATACCCGTCCAGGTGCAACGTGGTTCGCATGGCCGACTTGGTCTCACCGGCCGCGCCATTGCTGGTCATCATCAGGGCCATGCTCAGGCTCAAAGGGGAGACCATGAAATTGGCATCCTCATCCTCGGCCTCTTCCCGGTAAACGTTCTCGAAGAAGTCGAACGCGAACGCCTGATCCGAGCCGATCATCTTCTTTTCTACAGAGCGCAATTCAATCCGGATGGGATCGGGAAGCTCTCCCATGGGAACCTCCTCATCATGCAGCGGGCTTTTATCACACGATACAGCCAATAACATGCCGACAATAAACAGTGGAAATAGGGTAAAATAAGCTGGTTTCATACGGTTTTTTCTTTGAAACGATCGATTATCTATTTTCGATAAAGGGTTCATTCAATACAGCGTTTCCTTCAGTAGGCGTTCCCTACTTGAAATGCTTCACCGCACCCATATACAGGATGGCACCGGTAGAGTTTTCCTGAATCAGGTAGAGGAAGGGGCGGTTGGCGTTAAAGACTACCTGCTGGGGGCCAAAGGCATTTTTCCTCATTGCAACGACAGTAACTGCCGCGGCCTCGGTACCCTCCTCATCGGTACTGATGTAGGTATCCTGCTTAACGAACTCAATAAAGGCAGGGCAGTCTGACATACCCGAAAAATCGGCCATAGTGGAAAAGGCAATCCCCATCCCCATCGCGGTGAGTACATCGTTCAGCTTTTTGCTGTACTCGGTCTTGAACTTGGGCAGCGAAAGAGTCACCTCCGCTTCCGAAAGCCTCGATTGCAGTCCACCCCAATAGCCCTCGCTACAAAGGAGAGCTACCGCTTCATGCAGGCTGAGCCCTTCGACCGGCAGAAGTACCATCATGCTGAACGCCTGGTTCCCGTAGGGAAGTTGCACCAGTTGAAAACTCTTATCCGCGGTGTAATTAAAAGTCGCAGTCTGATGCATCATATCCACGTCAGTACGCCCCCCGTCCTCTTGGGAAAAGGGCTCACGGGAAGTGTTCTTCTTATCAAACTGGGTTGTCCATATCCCTTTAAAGTATATGGCGTTGAGGAGGTACATCAGGTCCAGCGGGTTCGTCTCTTCGATCACCTCCTTGATCAGCCCGTCGGTATGCTCCGATGCCCAGCCGTTAATAATGTCCACCGTGGCAGGGTCGCCAAAATTGACCTGCCGGATAGTAGCATCGAAGTACGACTGATTGGTCTTGATGAAGGCTTTATGAATTTCAACGAACTGGTCGGTAAAAATGGCGTTGGCGATAGAGAGTTGGGTTGACGGGTCGGTCTTCAAGAGGGCCTCTTTCAGTTTTTTATAATAGGCGTTGACCTCCTGGTCGCCGTACCCATCCAAGTGCAACGTGGTCCGCATGGCCGACTTGGTCTCACCGGCCGCGCCGTTGCTGGTCATCATCAAGGCCATGCTCAGGCTCAACGGGGAGACCATGAAGTTGGCATCCTCGTCCAGTGCCTCTTCCCGGAAAACGTTCTCGAAGAAGTCGAATGCAAACGCTTGGTCGGATTCTATCATCTTCTTTTCTTCCGAGCGCAATTCAATCCGGATGGGATCAGGTAACTCCCCCATGGGAACCTCATCATCGCTTCTGTCGCACGAAACGACCAGTAACGTGCCGGCAATGATCAATGAGAAGAAAGCAAAAAAAGCGGATCTCATACGATTCATGCTTTAAAACGGTTAATTAAAAATAATTGATTAAGTGTTCAGGTAAACAACGATTCCTTCAAAACGATTCATCTTATTAAGTCGACCTACACTGAATAGATGCTTTTAATCTGTGAATCGTTGCAAAAACAACGTTAAAAGAGACTAAAAGAGAACGATCAGTATGGCAACGACCATACAGGCTATCCAAATTACAAGTTGTTTTAATCCTCTCTGAACGAAAATCTAATCGAAATAATAAAATTTATAACTATTTTTGCAATTCGATTCATAGAACACCTACATAGGCATCGTATATCGGGTTTGTAACAAGGTTTATAACAGGGTTTACACAGGAGTTTGCACAAGGGGTCTACATCAGATTAACAGGGTTAACTCCCACGTTTTCACCACTTTTAACAGCGTTTGCAAGCATGAGGAAATGGCGTATTGAAGACTCGGAAGAGTTGTATAACATTAACGGCTGGGGGAACGGATATTTCTCCATCAACGAAAGGGGACATGTGCAGGTCACCCCTCGAAAACAGGAGGGGCAGAGCGTCGACTTAAGCGAACTGATGCGGGAACTCTACCTGCGCGACGTGACTGCCCCGGTGTTGCTGCGGTTCCCGGAGATTCTGGACAACCGGATTGAAAAGATATCCAACAGCTTCGCCATCGCTGCTAAAGAGTACCAGTACAAGGCCAAGAACTATATCGTCTACCCCATCAAGGTCAACCAGATGCGGCAGGTCGTGGAGGAGATCGTGGCCAGCGGGAAGCGGTTCAACATCGGCCTTGAGGCAGGGTCTAAGCCGGAGCTGCATGCCGTGCTCGCGATCAATACCGAGAGCAACTCGCTCATCATCTGCAACGGCTACAAGGACGAAAGCTACCTGGAGCTGGCGCTGCTGGCAAAAAAAATGGGCAAGCAGGTGTTTATCGTGGTGGAGAAGTTGAACGAGCTTTCGCTCACCATCGAGATAGCTAAACGACTCAACGTAAGGCCTAACCTGGGGATCCGGATAAAGCTGGCCAGCTCCGGCAGCGGTAAATGGGAAGAGTCAGGCGGCGATGCCAGCAAGTTCGGGCTCAACTCGAGCGAGCTGCTGGAGGCGATGGAGATCCTCCGGGAAAACGAGATGACCAATTGCTTCCGGCTGATTCATTTTCACATCGGCAGCCAGATCACCAAGATACGGCGTATAAAAACAGCGTTAAGGGAGGCTGCACAGTTCTACGTGCAACTTCATGCCATGGGGTTCAATATAGATATCGTGGATATCGGCGGGGGATTAGGCGTGGACTATGATGGCACACGCTCCTCGTTTACCGAGAACAGCGTCAACTACTCCATACAAGAGTACGTGAACGACTCGGTATTCACCTTCGTGGATGCGGCTGACAAGAACGACCTGCCACACCCCAACATTATCACCGAATCAGGCCGTGCCTTAACGGCACACCACTCAGTGCTGGTGTTCGAGGTACTGGAGACCACCACCCTCCCCGAATGGCCCGAGGAGCTGGATATCCAGGAGGATGACCACGAGCTGGTGAAGGAGCTCTACAAAATATGGGACTCCCTCACGCGACCGCGTATGCTGGAGGCGTGGCACGATGCGCAACAGATACGGGAAGAATCACTCGATCTATTCAGCCTGGGGATGCTCGACCTCAAGACGAGGGCACAAGTAGAGCAGCTCTACTTTTCCATCGCACGGGAGATTAGCGCATCGATTAGCCGCGCCAAACACGCTCCCCAAGAGCTTCGGAACCTGGCCAGCTTGCTGCCTGATAAGTATTTCTGCAATTTTTCGTTGTTCCAGTCGCTACCCGACTCGTGGGCCATCGACCAGGTATTCCCCATTATCCCGATCGACCGGCTGGACGAGCGCCCCGACCGAACGGCAACGCTACAAGACATCACCTGCGATTCAGACGGGAAAATCACCAACTTTGCTTCGCACGATGGGGTATCAAGCTATCTTTCGGTTCACTCGATCAAGAAAGACGAACCTTACTACATCGGCGTCTTCTTGGTGGGTGCTTACCAGGAGATATTGGGCGACCTGCACAACCTGTTTGGCGATACCAACGTGGTACACGTGTCAACCACCGATAGCGGCTACCAGATAGACCAAATCATCGATGGCGAAACGGTGGCCGAAGTGCTGGAGTACGCCCAGTACAACGCCAAGAAACTGGTACGCACCGTGGAGACATGGGTAATGAGTTCAGTGAAAAAAGGGAATATCTCCGTCGAAGAGGGGAAAGAGTTCTTATCGAACTACCGCTCGGGACTGTACGGCTATACTTACCTGGAGTAAAAGAAAATTATTTAACTATCGCATGCTGTAACATGCGATAGTTCAAAGATCATTTATGAAACGATACATACAACACTATTCACTCATCATAGCGGCACTGCTGTTGGCATCGTGCCACGTAAAAAAAGAAGAGGTGAGCATCACGAAGCAATCTGATTTTCCCGCACCACCAGTAGCGCGGGTGATTCCCGACACATTTTATAACTTCGGGCAAGAACGAATCGATCCCTATTATTGGATAAGAGACAAGGCCAACCTGGAGATAATCGACTACTTAGCGAAAGAGAACAGTTACACCGATATAGTGATGTCCTCCACCAAGGCACTGCAAGAGACGATCTACAATGAAATAGTGGGGCGACTGAAAGAGGATGACGAGAGCTATCCCACCTTTCAAAATGGTTACTATTACTACAGCCGCACCGAGCAAGGCAAACAGTACCGTACTTACTGTCGCCGCAAAGGCTCCATGGAGGCTCCAGAGGAGATAATCTTCAACCTAAACGAAATGGCCGAGGGGAAGTCGGCATTCATCTTCCGCGGGTACTCCATTAGTCCAGACAACAGCATGGCGGCATACTTTTACAACGAGACCGGTTCGTCTGCGGAGTTTACATTAAAAATAAAGGAGCTTGCTTCTGGAAAAGAGGTGGGATTTTCCGTTGACCGTGCCACTTCAGTGGCTTGGGCAAACGACAATAAGACCCTATTTTATGGCCTCTCCGATGAAACCCTGCGCCCTTATATAATTTATCGCCGCACGTTGGATGCTCCCACAGGAGAATTGGTGTATGAGGAGAAAGATGCCCGTTTCCGTGCTTACGTGTACAGCAGCAAAACCAAAGAGTATATATTTATTGCCAGCGCCAGCTCCACCACCTCGGAGGAACGCTATATCCCGGCCGATAAACCCATGGAATCATTTAAACTGTTTTTGCCACGGGTTCAGGATGTGGAGTACAGCGTCTACCCGCACAAGGAGAAGTTCTTCGTACGCTATAAAGACAAAGAGCATCTCAACGGCATGATCTACGAGGTTCCGCTAACGGGACATGAAGAGCGTTCCCACTGGAAACTGTTCCTTCCTCACGACAGCGAAACACGGATCGAAGATATTGATATACTGCACGATTGGGTGTTGTTGGAACTGCGACGCAACGGGTTGAGTGAAATCCAGGTAATGCAAACATCGGGCAATGGGCAACCTACCACCATCGCTTTTCCTGAACCGGTCTACTCGGCGTGGCTTAACGGCAACCCCGAGTACGATGCGACCACCTTCCGCTACTCCTACACCTCGCTGAACCGCCCCACCACGCTGTACGAGTACAACATTGCGACTGGAGAGACGAAGAAGCTCAAGGAACAAGAGATACCCTCCGGGTTCAACACCGACGACTACACTGTGGAACGTCTCTGGGCCACCGCCCCCGATGGGGTTGAGGTGCCAATGGCGGTAGTCTACCGGAAAGGGCTGAAAAAGGATGGCTGCAACCCCACCCTGCTCTACTCGTACGGCAGTTACGGGAGCAGTACCGATGCCTACTTTAGCGCAAGCATCTATAGCCTTGTCGACCGGGGATTCATCTACGCCATCGCCCAAATCAGGGGAGGTAGCGACTTAGGGGAACAGTGGTACGAGGATGGCAAGCTGCTGAACAAGAAAAACACCTTTACCGATTTCATCGCCTGTAGCGAACGGCTGATTGAAGCGGGGTACACCTCGCCGGACAAACTGACCGCCATGGGTGGCAGTGCCGGAGGACTGCTGATGGGCGTGGTGGTGAACGAACGACCCGACCTCTACCAGGCCGTCGTGTCGCAAGTGCCATTCGTGGACGTGATCAACACCATGCTCGATGACTCCCTACCGCTCACCACGGGCGAGTACGAGGAGTGGGGTAACCCCAACGAGGAGGAGTATTACAACTACATCCTCTCCTACTCGCCTTACGATAATATCAAGGCGCAAGCCTACCCTCACATGTTGGTGACGGGGGGTGTCAACGACTCGCAGGTGCTATTCCATGAGCCGACCAAGTACGTAGCCAAGCTGCGCTCGTTAAAAAGCGATGACAACATCCTGCTGCTCCATATGAATATGGATTCGGGACACGGTGGGGCCACCGGTCGTTACGACGGTATCAAGGACACCGCGTTCGAGTTCGCCTTTCTCCTGGACCGTGTTGGAATTAATAAATAATAATCAAGAATCTCATTGACGAGATAACTACCTGACAAATCAATGCGCCCTATTTTTAGACACCTGCTGGTTCCGTTCATTATCGCATTGCTCATTTTCGTGGGAACCTGCCTGATCAGGTCGGTCAATATGCCCGAAATGCCGCAAGGTATTCCATGGGACAAAGTGGCGCATTTCGGGATGTTTTTCCTGCTATCCGCGGTTTCTCTGTATGACTATTACCTCTACCACCAACGTGCCCCTGAGCTAATGCCCTGGATTTTCTGGGGATTCGTAATGCCGGTACTTTATGGTGGCGTGATTGAACTGTTGCAATCCAAGGTTTTTATTTATAGAAGCGGGGAGTTATTGGATTTCGTTGCCGATGCCTTGGGTAGCCTGTGCGCCCTCATATTGGCACTGATTATTTTAAAACGCAAACCGCGAACCCCTTGAAAAGAGTATCCTCCCATAACGGGTTAAAAAGCAAAACAACCGGCCAAAAACTTTGCAAATTTACGATTGGAAAGTAAATTTGCAAGAAAAAGGGCATGATAGATCGTACTATAACGGGGAAACTGCTCGCTATGGGGAGCAAATTTCCAATTGTAACGCTTACCGGTCCAAGACAATCCGGCAAGTCCACCTTGCTTAAATCGGCATTACCCGACTACAACTATGTTTCAATGGAGGATCCCGACAGTCGCTTACTGGCCATTAACGACCCGCGGGGTTTTCTTAAAACCTATCCCGATAAAACCATTATTGATGAAGTACAACGTGTACCCGATCTCTTTTCCTATTTGCAGACGCACGTTGACAACGAAAACCGGGAAGGGATGTATTACCTGGCCGGATCGCAAGACTTTTTGTTGATGCCACCCATCAGTCAATCGCTCGCGGGAAGAACGGCTATCCTAAAGTTATTGCCTTTTTCACACAACGAGTTAAAACTGGCAGACTTGGCTCCGGAAACGAGCAACGAGGAGATTTTTAATGGTGGATACCCCAGGATTTACGACAAAAGGATTCATCCCTCCGATTTCTACCCGAACTATATTCAAACCTATATTGAGAGGGATTTGAGGCTGTTGAAAAACATTGATAACCTGAGCAAGTTTATCCGTTTTATTAAGCTGTGTGCCGGACGCATCGGGCAGCTGCTTAATCTCTCATCGTTGGCCAACGAGATGGGAATAGCCGTATCTACCGTCCAATCATGGTTGTCGGTTTTAGAAGCTAGCTACATCGTTTACCTGTTGGTACCAGATCACAACAATTACGCGAAGAGGCTCGTGAAATCTCCCAAGCTCTATTTTTACGACACGGGGTTGGCCTGCTCGTTGTTAGAAATCGAAAACGCCTCGCAGCTATCTACCCACTATTTACGTGGAGGACTTTTTGAGAATTTGGTGATCAACGAATTTGTTAAAGCCGCTTTGCACGACGGGCAAATACCCCGCCTCACCTTTTGGCGAGACAGCACCGGCAATGAGGTTGACCTTCTGGTCTCTGTGAAAGGCAAACAGAAAGCTTACGAGATAAAGTCGGGTGCCACCTTTTCTTCCGACCATTTCAAGGGCATCAAGGTATGGGCTAAACTTTCAGAAACCAAACCGGAAGATTGTTGTATCATCTACAGCGGAGACCGCGCTTTATCCACTTCACATGGAGAGGTTATTCCCTGGAACGAACTCTCCTTGGCTCAATTCTCTTGAGGCAGGAGTCTCAAGCAAAACAGATGAACTACCCGACCGCGTCTAATCAGGATAAACCTACCTTGTCATTTTCGAAGCTAATGGTACACTTTTTCAGACGGAAAACGTTTCATAAAAATAGTTTCACTTTGTTTGATATTTTCATTTTCGTTTATTATAGTTTCTGCTAACGGGCTGCGGATTGGCGAAAGGCGGAATTATTAGCACTGAACTTTAATCGAAGAATAGAAGTTGGAATTTGAACTTCCGTTGATACGAAGCCGTTCAGCCCGCCAATTGCCAATACGATGTTACAGGCAGGCATTTTTAGTTGTCTGTTTGTATTTACTGATTTGTCCAGCACGTAATGTCAATAATACAAATGTAAAAAACAAGTTTACTAAAATTGATATGTGGTCTCCGTCTACCACAAAGCCAACGAAGCACAAAAGATTTATTAAAAGCCAAAAACCGAAAAACACTTCCCATAAAATTGCAGGTCTGTTGTAAGTGTCTGCTTTCACGAATAGTTTTGTCGGCAAGTTGGTTTTGAGCGTTGTCAAAAGAATAAAAATGTTCAATGGGATAAGTGAAAATAAAAAAAGGGGAATTGATGTGAATATAGGTATTCCAATGCTATCTGCAAATGGTGGATAGTCGCCTCGTCCGCCACGAAATGTGTAATACCAAAATGTCCCCGGTATAAGCAATAACCAAACAAGATTTGCACTTACAAAAGTTGTCAGTTTATTCAGCGTTTTCAAGTTTTGGAAGTCGGCAAAAGTTCTCGTATTTGTCAGCAAGAGAAAAAGCAAAATTGTTCCGGAAGCAATTGCAATTCCTGTACCTAAGTCCATAAATCTTGTCTTGCTTGTTCTAAGTTCCGCTTCTTGTTTATAGTATTCTTGCTTGTCTATGTCATACGAACGGTTTAGCAAGTCGTCTGCGGCTTTTTGGTCTTTGTAATACGGCAAGGTCAGCGAATAGGAAAAAAGTCCAAGTCCTATGACAAATGTTAATATTGTTATTAGTCGTGGAGTCATTGCGGGTCGTCTTTATGCTTGCCTGAACGTTTGGGCTATATGTAGTGCGACCGAAGGGAGCATTACATATAGGCTTTGTTACAGGGCGTAATTTATTTTAGTGAATAATATGTTCCAGGTCCATTTCCCTGTTTTTCTATAAGATTTCTTTCTATTAAATTTACACTTTAAAAGATGAGGTCATCTTCTTTCACCGGCATTGAACCTAAAAACATTGCATAATAAACCGGCATATAGGTAATGCTATTTAGGGTTTTGACTTCGCGTTTATTGGAGAGAACTATACCGGACTTGATGTGATAATCCGGGACATTTAGCAGATTGTTTAATGCGCTATGCCTTGTGTAATCTTTACCCGACTTCACCTCTATGGGAAGTATACTTGCGGTAGCTTGGTCATTTATCAGAAAATCGACCTCTCCTTTTGCCCTGTTATCATAATAGAATAGTTTATGATCGTGCGCAGAGAGTTCCTGTGCAACAACATTTTCGTATACCGAGCCAAGGTTAATGCTCTTTTCATTATTGAATACAGGGTGTATGTTATTTTGATATAAAGCCGCCGTGAGTAACCCCACATCGTTAAAATATAGCTTGATAAGATTTTTACTCTGACTTTCTGCAAGCGGATATTTAGGATTTGATACAGCGCGAGCCGCGTGAGTAATACCGGATGAAATCAAGTATTCAAATTCTTCTGTATAGTAACTAAATCTGTCCCCTTCCTTTCCTCTTATTTCCTTTGCCACTATTCTCTTTTTCTTGTTCTCCATCTGTGAAGGGATCATTTCATATATACGACCTATATGCAGCTTCTTTTGACTATTTGTTTCATATCTTGTGGCATCCGCCACGTAAAGTCTCCTTATCGAATTCTGAATTTCTCGCACTTTAGCTATGTTACGCGTAGAAATGTAAGTTTTAACAGCATCTGGCATCCCACCCACAAGAAGATACTTGCGAAATAAATCAATTAAATGATTATGTTGTTCCTGCAACAGGCTTTCTTTTCTTTCATACTTATTCTTCAATGCTCCAATAACATCTAAACTAAATCCATTAGCTATGAGAAATTCCTCAAAATCCAATTGATACATACTCCTGAAAATCACGCTTCCAACCGGAATAGATGTCGTGAATTTCAAGGTTATACCCAGCAAACTCCCTGATGCAATAAACCGATACTTCCTCTCTTGACGCAGGAACTTGAGCATGGTCAGAAATTGAGGATATTCTTGTATCTCATCTATAAACACAAGAGTATCCTCATAAGTATTAAGACTCTGACCCGCCACCATACCAAGAGCAAGGTAGAAGTCCTCTACCTTATGTATATTCTCAAATATCTTTGAGCCCTCTTTGTCTTCAGCAAAATTGATTTCTACGAAATTCTTATAAATTCTTTTACCCATCTCACGTATGATAAAAGACTTTCCAACTTGACGAGCACCCTCTATAAGCAGGATCTTATCGGAATTCGACCTCAAGTGCTCATCAATGTAACCACCTATTTTTCTATATAACATACACTTTTCAATATAAAATCCATTTGCAAATATACACTTTTCAAATTAATTTACAAGACAAAACTACATATTTCAATAGAGATTTAGTGACAAAAACTACACTTTTCAAATTTTAGCAAGGATTGAGTTGCGGAATACGGGGCACTTTCCTGTCAAGATACGATGAACTTGATGCGAGGTAGAACGCTTGAATACGCTACAACCCCCGCCATTACTTAAACACGATGTTAGCGGTTGTGCATTTATGTCAATCTCTTTTTCCCATTTCCACACTCGGTTCCCACATCGAAATTGCAATGTTTTTTTTGTTCTTATTCCAA
>JGI24710J26742_10000954_pt1 | contig 26961 bp, 24 predicted proteins | sample BioPla2DNA2_FD_26742 | JGI IMG/M metagenome (IMG submission 26742)
TTGGAGCGGGTGATGAGAATCGAACTCACGTAACTTGCTTGGAAGGCAAGGGCTCTACCATTGAGCTACACCCGCATATTTGGAGCGGAAGACGGGACTCGAACCCGCAACGTCCACCTTGGCAAGGTGGCGCTCTACCATTGAGCCACTTCCGCAAAACTATTATTTAAAAATGGTGCAGATGAAGGGAGTCGAACCCCCACGCCAAAGGCGCTAGATCCTAAGTCTAGTGCGTCTGCCAATTCCGCCACATCTGCATTTTGGTGGCTTACCCGGGAATCGAACCCGGGACACCTTGATTAAAAGTCAAGTGCTCTACCGACTGAGCTAGTAAACCACATTGGCTGGGATAGCAGGATTCGAACCTACGAATACCACAGTCAAAGTGTGGTGCCTTACCACTTGGCGATATCCCAGTAATGGGGTGGACGATGGGACTCGAACCCACGACAACCAGTGCCACAAACTGGCGCTCTACCAACTGAACTACGTCCACCATTATATGGTGCGTGTTAAGAGATTCGAACTCCTGGCCCACGCCTTAGAAGGGCGTTGCTCTATCCAGCTGAGCTAAACACGCTTAATGGAGCGGGTGATGAGAATCGAACTCACGTAACTTGCTTGGAAGGCAAGGGCTCTACCATTGAGCTACACCCGCATATTAAATTTTAGTGGTCGGGGTGACAGGGATTGAACCTGCGACCTCATGGTCCCAAACCACGCGCGCTCCCATCTGCGCCACACCCCGAGGTTATGGTGCGTGTTAAGAGATTCGAACTCCTGGCCCACGCCTTAGAAGGGCGTTGCTCTATCCAGCTGAGCTAAACACGCTTGTTCCTCGAAAGAACATTAATTATTTTATAATATAATCTGTCACTTGTCAACATTTTTTCCTAAATTGTTAATGGAGCGGGTGATGAGAATCGAACTCACGTAACTTGCTTGGAAGGCAAGGGCTCTACCATTGAGCTACACCCGCTTATTCAATTTAGTGGTCGGGGTGACAGGGATTGAACCTGCGACCTCATGGTCCCAAACCACGCGCGCTCCCATCTGCGCCACACCCCGATATATTTGTTATCTGCTGACGACAAAGAATATTCTACAATAGGTTTGGGAATCCGTCAATACATTTTTTAAAATTTATTTAATATAATAGCTTTTTAAAGCAATTATAAGAAATAACAATATATCTTTTTGTTTTGACGGAAAGTCAAAAATTACGACTAAATTTTTTGTAGATATATGTCGTATTCTTTATTTTCTTTTATTTCTATAAAACCTATTGTTTTATTATTTCTACCATAGGGTAAGGAAACACTTCCCGGATTCATTATTGTAATCCCATTATACTCATCTATTAAAGCTTTATGAGAATGACCAAAGGTTATAATATCCGCTCCTACTTCCTTACCTTTATAAAATATTGTATTGTATTCATATTTAACATTATATANATCTCCATGAGTAATTAGTATTTTAACACCTAATACATCTATAATCATTTCNTTAGGGTATTTTTTCGAAGTATCACAATTCCCTCTTACAGCATATACTTCACCCTTAAAAGAATTCATTAATAATTCAGTATCAGGAGCACCATCACCACAATGTATTATTATATCTGCATCCTTTAAGTAATTTTCTATAAGCTTTACAGATTGTGCATCATAATGTGAATCACTCATAACTAGAATTTTCATATTTTCCTCCTACAAAATCCCCTTTATAGTTTGCATAACTTTTCTTAAAGCTATTCCTCTATGAGAAATTTTATTTTTTTCCATCATTGTCATTTCTGAAAAAGTTCTATTAAAAGGTTCATAGAAAAATAAAGGATCATAGCCAAAACCATCTTCCCCTCTTGCCTCTTCTAATATATATCCTTCTACGGATCCCTTCACTCCTATATATTCTTTGTTTCCGTATACTAAAGATATATGGCATATAAATCTTGCTCTTCTTTCTTCAAAGGNCACTCCCCTAAGCTCCCTTAATAACTTTTCATTGTTCTTTTTATGATTTCCATCTTCTCCTGCATATCTTGCTGAATAAACTCCCGGCTCTCCATTTAAGTAATCTACTTCNAGTCCTGAATCATCTGCCATTACAATAAAATTACTTTCATTATTTTTTATTAATTCATCATATATTTCCTCAGCCTTTTTTCTTGAGTTTTCTTCAAAGGTTTCTCCATCTTCCACAACATTAATATCTATTCCCATATCTTTTAATGAAAATACCTCTATATTAAGTTCCTTTAGTAATTCCTTTATTTCTTTTATCTTTCCAGAATTATTACTTGCTAAAACTAGCTTTTTCATAACTAATCTCTTCCTCCCGTACCAATCCAAAGAGAATCCATTTTCAAGGCATCTTTTTGTATTTGAACCATTTGCTTGATACCTTTTTGTGCTAAGTCAAGAAGGTCATCTAAATCCTTTCTATTAAAAGGCGATTCTTCTCCTGTTCCTTGAATTTCTATAAACTCACCTTCATCTGTTGATACTATATTCATATCAACCTTGGCATTTGAATCCTCTTCATAACATAAGTCTAAAAGCTTTTCTCCATTTACTATACCTACACTTGTAGCAGTAACAAAATTTCTAATTGGATATATTTCGAAAGGTTTTTCCCTATGCAGTTTATTTATAGCATCTACTAAAGCCACAAAAGCACCACTTATTGATGTAGTCCTTGTTCCCCCATCTGCTTGAATAACATCGCAATCAATCCATATAGTTTTTTCACCAAGAGCCTTTAAATCCATTACTGATCTTAGAGCTCTTCCTATTAGTCTTTGTATTTCCATAGTTCTGCCATCTACTTTTAGTCTAGCTATATCTCTAATTTTTCTTGTTCCTGTTGCCCTTGGAAGCATATTATACTCAGCTGTTATCCACCCTTCACCCTTACCTTTTAAAAATGGCGGTACCTTATCTTCTATAGAAGCTGTACATATCACTTTTGTATCTCCTACCTCTATTAATACAGAACCTTCTGCATACTTTGTATAATTTCTTGTTATCTTAGTAGCTCTAACTTGATCATTTTTTCTTCCATCTATTCTCATTACTTTGCCTACCTTTCTTAATATTCTAAAAATTTATGCACTTTTTTAATTTCTTCTTCATATTATTAATATAAGGATTAATGAAGAGGTGAAAAATTTGCGATATATTGGACCATTTTTTAGAATGAATAAGCTATCCCAAAAAGAAATAACAGGCCAACTTTTTCACTTATCAAAAGAGGCTTTAAGGACCATCGTCCTTGAATCAAAATGCGGGATAGTAGATTCAATAAAAAGATATAAAAAAACATCATCCTCCATTGATATTACCACATCAGGTAATTTTTCTCCACTACTATGCATATATAGAAAATCTTCTCCAAACTATATTCATAGTAAAAATTATAATGGATTTGATGAAGAATCATTTAAAAAGGATATTTACCCAATAACCAATGCCTTAATGACTACAAATATACTTAATTTAAGTACTTATTATTCAAAATTTAAAGATACTGATGAAAAACTATTTGCCCACTCAGAAATATATAAAAACCTTGCAAGGGAGCAGCTTAATTTTTATTCTTCAAATTTAAGAAATACTGAGGGAGTATTTGTTGAAAAAAGAAATCTGGCTGACAATAATTATAAGGACTTTAATTTAACTAATAAAAATAATAAGTTTAAGTTTTCTGATCAGGCTTTTATGATGGTAGCTTATAATTTATATGCAAATTTATTTAATGAAGATGATATTTCTAAAAACTTCGAANGGTTCTCCGAAGAAATATTACAAGTACTTATTGAATTTAAAGATAAAATTTATGAAAACTCCTTTGAGGAAATATCTAAAATTTTATTAGCTGTCAATATTTATTATAGTAACTGCTTAAATGAAGATGCTAAAATTCTAATTATTGATTTAACTGACTACTTAATAAATAAATTTGAGGAAAAGGATTATTATGTTGATTCTTTAGACTATTCTTCATTGTTTGCTATTAATTTAATGCTTTCATTTAAACATACTCAAATGATAACATTTAAGGAAAAATCCCAGGAAATTATAAAGAAACTAGTTTCTTTATACGATGATGATAAAGAAATATTCCTAAAGCTATCTAGTAAGAAAGAGGTTAAATATTCAGCCTTTGATATTACATTTTACTTCTTAGCAATATTCTTATATTCAGCAGATTTTACTGAAGACTTTGAATATAAGGATATGATATCATCCTTGTATAAAAAGCTATTTATTAACTCGGGGCTAGTTACATGTTGGCCAGAAGCACCTACCCTAGATGATGCAGAAAGATATCGCGGCTTAACCTTAAAAGCAGCAGATATGGTAGAGGAAAACTTCTTTAAAACTTCTACTGCATTAACTCCTAACAGTCTAGGTGTAGCACCAATTTTTAATAAAAGCATAACTTATTCTAGAAAAAGAGATGAATTTCCAACTTCAAGCTCATCTTTTAATAGTTTTAGAAATATGTTTATTAATAACCTTATAATTTATCTATTTAAAGAACCTTTTATGAGAGAAATGAGACTCTTGCCTGAAGACCTTGAACTTAATGATAATGATAATAATAGTATTGATAATGATATTAATAATGAAAATGAAAATAATGATATTAATAAAAAAAGCTATAAAAGAAATGAAGAAGTTGAAAATACTGAAAACCCAGCTGTTGAAACCCTATATTTGGACTAGCCCTTTTTTATTTATACAATAACTTCTATAGATATAAATAAATTATAATAAAATCATAAAGACTGTATTAATAGTCTTTATGATTTTCCTATTTTATAAAAGTCTATATTACCATGTCCATCAAAAGTAATATTTTTAACTTTACTGTTTATAGCTATATTATTATTATAAAAAGCCAATGGTAATATTTTATAATTATTATAAAGTTCTTCTTCTAGGCTTTTAAAAATTTCCCTTCTTTCTCCCTCATTTTTTGCCTTTGTTAATTCCTCTCTATATTCATTAGGAATTAAATTTATAATTTTATTATAGTCTTCAATATTTCCTATACCTGTTATATCGCCCTTTATAAGAGCTATATTATAATAATTGGCATCTTTAATTGAATTCATTTCTTCCTCTGTTAAAAGTTCATAGGAAAAATCTATTTTTGTATTCTTTAAAAAGTAATTTGAAACATATTCACATATTTCCTTATTTTCAGTTAATGCTTCAGCTACAATAACTAATTCTTTAACTTCAGCTTCTTCAGTGTTCGAATTCAACATAACTTTTCTTGACTGCATTTTTAATAAATCATCTTTATCTTGTCTAAAGTAACTTCCTTCTGCTAATTCTATAAACTTATTATTTTCTAATTGATATTTTTCCATTGCCTTATTTAACTTAGAGTATATAATTCTTTTATCTTCTATAGAAAGAGAATCTGAATTTTCATTAAATATTATATATAAACCCTTATTAGAGTCAGTAGTTATTAATTTATTTTCATTACTTAATCTTTCTAATTGACTTTTAGGAGGATTAATAACTAAATCTCTATCTCCAATCTCAAAAGAAGCCATTGCTATTTCTTCTTCTTCATTTAATATAATATTTATGGCTTCAGATAGAGATTTNTCAGATTTTTCGTTTCTTTTTAGGATTATTTTATCTTCANTTATATCTGAAATNCTATAGTTCCCTGAATATATTAAATCATCATAACTATTTTTTATATTTTCCCATAACAACACATTCTTTCTTACCCTATATTGGGGTTTGGTCAATTCTTCAATAAATTTATCATCTTTAGAATTTAACCTAAATATAATATTATCTTCTCCTATGGTAATTCCAACATTTTNATTGAAATCACCATAACCTTCTCTAAATTTTTTTGCTCCATATANATTTAAAACAGCTTCTATATTTTCTTCAGACTCCTCTGTAATAATTTCTCTAAAAAAAGCCATTATATCTTTTGCTGTTATAGGACTTCCATCACTCCAATATATATCAGACCTTAATTTAAAATCATACTCTAAACCATCATCTCTTATTTCAACCCCTTCTGCTAAAGAAGGTACTATATTATTAGAGGAATCTAGCTCAACTAGCCCCCTACTAATTGCACATACTATATCTTGAGTTCTAAGATCTAGACTACCCACTTCCTTTAAATCATTAGAAAATGATGAAATTGAATAGGTAAAGGCATTTTTATTTTCTACTGTTTCTCCATTTGAAATTTCTATATATCCTATTAAGAAGGCTACAATAGATATTGTAAGCAGTGAAACTAATATTATTCTTTTCATTTTATCAACCTCCTTACTTTCTCTTTAAATTATAGACACTAATTAGAAATATTAATCTATTAATATTTCTAATATGATATAATGTTTAATATATTTTGTTGGAGGTCTATTATGGAACTAGCTATTCAAGTTTTACAAATTATTTTTTATTCAATTGCTTCAATTTTTATGATAGCTTTAACTATAATTTCTATATGGGGTTTTATAATTTATAATAAGAATTCCAAAACTCTTAAAGCTCAAAATTATATATTAGAGAAAATCTTCCAAGCTGTAAATTATAATTCAAATAAGAGTTCCGCTTTTTTAAAGAAGACCATCGATGAATCAAATGATTTACTAGATGAAAATATAGATAAAAAATATAGATAATTTGTATCTATATTTTTTTATTTTATTGGGACAATAATTATTNAGGTGATTTTAATGAGGAATAAAAAGAAAGTATTAGGACTTCTTTTTGTATTAGCTTTTTCTCTTTTGTTATTGTTCCCTTTTAAGATATCTTCGGCTTTAGAAGATCCAAATAATAATCAGTTTACTTTAAAACCACTGCCTTATAAGTATGATNCCTTAGAGCCCTATATTGATGCTGAAACAATGAGAATTCATCATGATAAACATCAAAAGGCTTATGTTGATAATTTAAATAAGGCTCTTGAAAAACATCCTGAACTGTATTCTAAGGGGTTAGAAGGCCTCCTAACCGATTTAAATTCTATACCAGAAGATATTAGGCAGACTGTTATAAATAATGCTGGCGGGGTTTATAACCATGAATTCTTTTGGTGCATAATGTCTCCAACTCATAATCAAATGCCTACTGGAGATTTATTAAAGGAAATTGAAAGTACCTTCGGATCTTTCGATAAATTTAAAGAAGAATTTAAACAGGCTGCTTTAGGTAGATTTGGTTCTGGCTGGGCATGGCTAGTAAAAGATAAAAATAATAAATTATCGATTATTAGCACTGCAAATCAAGATNCACCAATTTCCTTAGGGTTAAAGCCAATAATAGGAATAGATGTATGGGAACATGCTTATTACTTAAAATACAGAAACGAAAGAGGAAAATACATAGACAACTGGTGGAAGGTTGTTAATTGGGAAGAAGCAGGAAAGAATTTTACAAAGTAAAATTCAGTATTGAGTGTGAAGNGTGGAGTTTGGAGTTAATATCCTAAAAAATGAGTTGNTTCATAAATTAATAATGAAACAACTCATTTTTATATTACTTTATATTATGAAATTTTTTATTTCTTGAAAATTAAACTCCACACTCCAAACACTCCACATTAATTAAAATATGGTGTTTTGCTCTTCCTTATCAAATAAATGAATCTTATTAGGATCAATTCCAAACTCTATAGTATCTCCTATGTTATAATCTGCACCTGACATAGATTTAATAATGAAGTTAGCATTGTCTTTCTTAATATGAATATATGTCTCAGCACCTAAGTTTTCTTTTATATCAACTTCTGCAGTAAATTTAACTACACCCTCTTTAGCTAAATCTTCTTTTGTATGATATAAATTTTCTGGTCTTATTCCAACAATAACTTCAATATTTTCTGCCTTCTTTTCTTTAATAAATTTTACTTTTTCTTCTGGAATTTCAACTAATTTATCAAAGATTTTAACATATTGCTTTCCATTTTNAACTAAATTTTCTCCATAAGTCATATTCATTTGTGGACTTCCTATAAAACCTGCAACAAATAAATTCGCTGGGTGATTATATATTTCTCTTGGTGTAGCAACTTGTTGTATTACACCATCCTTCATTACAACTATTCTTGTTCCTAAAGTCATAGCTTCAGTTTGGTCATGAGTAACATATATAAATGTTGTGTTTAGCTTATTATATAATTTTGATATTTCTATTCTCATTTGAACTCTTAGTTTTGCATCTAGGTTTGATAGAGGTTCGTCCATTAAGAATACCTTAGGATTTCTAACTATGGCTCTTCCCATAGCAACCCTTTGTCTTTGACCTCCTGATAAAGCCTTTGGTTTTCTATCTAAAAGATGCTCAATATCTAATATTTTTGCAGCTTCTCTAACCTTTTCATCAATTTCATTTTTTGGTAACTCTCTTAATTTTAATCCAAAAGCCATATTTTCATATACAGTCATATGAGGATATAATGCATAGTTTTGGAAGACCATAGCTATATCTCTATCTTTAGGTGGTACATCATTTACTAATTTATCATCAATATATAATTCACCTCCAGTTATTTCTTCCAAACCAGCAATCATTCTTAATGTTGTTGATTTACCACAACCTGAGGGACCAACAAAGACTATAAACTCTCTATCCTCAATATCTAAGTTAAAGTTATCAACTGCCTTAAAGCCATTTTCATATACTTTGTCAATATTTTTTAATTTTAATCCTGCCATTATTCTCTCTCCTTAATACTTTTATTTATAAAATAGCAATGGATTAATTTTTTTAATTAAATCTGTTAATTTTTCATCCATTGCTAATTGAAATCCTACTAATTCATCAGACTTTTTAATCATTATAATTTTATTCTTAAAGCCTGTCTCATCTAAGCAAGCCTTAATAATTTTAGTATTTTTATTATTTATATCCTGGTATTCTTTAATACTTATAATATTATTTATGTTAAAGCTTCCAAGTTCTTTTCTTACGCTTTTATTTTTTATCTTATATATTGATATTTCATCCCCTGTAAGCTCATATTCATATTCAATAATAATTTTTCTTGATACTATAAAGTTAATCAAATATAAAATTAAAAATAGTACTAATAAAAATATATTTCTAATTATAAGTGATAGAATAGCTAATATTATTAATGCTTTTGATATTATACTTAGAACTTTTTCAAATTTAGAGTAGTTCTTAGTTTGAAACTGTTCATAGAAATACTCCATTCCACCCCTCCTATACGTTTACAATTCTTAACTTTATTATATTTCTTTTATATTCATTTTCAATATTTTAAGAAGTGTTTTTTCTTTTTTCTAACTTTATTACTAATTAGATCATAATTTTATTGTTAAAAGTTACAACTTTTCCAATGATAGTTTAATATTAAAAAATAAAAAGGACCACCTGAAACCAACAGCTTAATTATACATTGATTTCAGGCAGCCCCTTACTACTTATTCCTTCTTATTAGATTTTAAACAATATTTACTACTGATAACCTATGAAGAGCTCTTGTTGCCATAATATATTTTATTAAGTTATCTGTATCCTTATCAAAGTTAACAATAATAACAGCATCGAATTCTAATCCCTTTGCAAAATATGATGGCACTATAACTTTTCCGCCCTTATATATTATGTCTTCATTTGCAAAAGCATTTATATTAATATGTTTTTTTAATTCTGGTGCTATTTTTTCTAGATCATTTTTATCTCTAGTAATTATTGCAACATTTTCATATTCTTCTTCCTCATAATCTTCTAATAAATTTAATAGGACTTCTATTAAATCCTCTTTATCATCCTTTGGTACTGATGTTTCTAAAACATCAAACTCTCCCCTTCTTACAAAGGGAACTACTGAATTTTCATCAAGGAACTTATTTGCATATTCCATAATTTGATAGGTTGATCTATAACTTTTATTAAGTTCAAATAATTGATGTAAGTTATTAAATAGTTCTTCTAGCCTAAGCATTGCCGGCACTTCTTCCGCTCTAATTAATCTTTGGTTAGCATCACCAACAATTGTATAGCTTCTGCAGCCTGTAAATTCCTTTAGTGCAATAAATTGAAGCATATTAAAATCTTGAGCTTCATCTATAACTATATGTTTTATTTCATTACTTGATTTTTTGCCCTCTAGTTTAACCATTAAATATAAAAGTGCAGCTAAATCTAAGTATGATAATTCACTTACATTGATAAAGTTCTTATATATATCTATAACACTTTCATTTTCTATCCAAGCTGAAATTTCTTTCTTTGTTTTAATAACTTCAGCAATAACATCTCTTATAGCTAATCTTCTTCTATATTCAATATTATTTTCTTCTACCATTAATTCTTCTGCTGTTAATTTTTCTCTTGCTTCCTTAGCCTTTAAGTTAATTTTTCTTACTTCTTCATCTCTTCTGTCTTTGATTTTTGAAATAAGCACCCTCTTTATTTTTTGACTTCTTCTAAATATAGGCATATATTCGTAATACTTATTAAACAGTTCCTTAACCTCTTCCTCTGAGACAATTTCTTCCCCCATAAATATAACAGGTTTCACTTTAAAGTAGTTATTTTCAATTTCTTTAATTTTATTATCTAGTTCTTCAATAAATTCTTTTGAGGATTTATATTTTATTTCTTTTATAACTTCTTCATTTCCATTTAAAACTTCTTCTAAATAAGAGGTTGGAGTTTTTATATTTTCATTTAAGCCTATTTCTTTATAAACATAAGAAGTGAAGGTTTCATTCATTACTGCTGTTTCTCCTAGGTTAGGAAGAACTTCTGATATATAATCCATAAATATATCATTTGGCCCTAGAATAAGAACTTTATTTGCCAGCTGCTTTCTAAAGTTGTACAGTAGATAAGCTACCCTATGCAAAGCAATTGTAGTTTTTCCAGAACCTGCAACTCCGTTAACTACAACAACTTTATTTCTATCAGCTCTTATTATTTCATCTTGTTCCTTTTGTATTGTAGTTACTATATCCTTTAGTTTTTCTCCTGATCTTGAAGATAAAACTAATTGTAATATTTCATCTTGAATATTTAAATCAGAATCAAAGTATCCTTCTAACTTTGCTTTCTTTATTATTAATTGTCTTCTTGATGCTATTTCTACATCAACTTCCCCCACAGGGCTTTTATAGCTTGTCTTTCCTAGCATACCTTTATAAAACAGAGAAGCTACTGGGGCCCTCCAATCTACTATTACCGGCTCAAGTCTTTCATCCTGATTAAGCCCATATCTACCTATATAAAGTTCCTCTAAAATTCCATCATCTATAAAACCTATTTTTCCAAAGTAAGGTGATTCCTTTAATTTTACTAATTCTAATAACCTTTTATCAATTGTCCTATATAACTCTTCAACTATATACCTTTCATGGTCAAAATACTCAATAACTCTATCTTCATCATCTTCATATTCTTCTATAAACTTTTTTCTATTNTTTACAATATGTTCTGAGATATCTTTTCTCTTTTCTATATATTTAATGGTTTCTTCATTTATGATATTTAAGGTATTTTCTAGGTTCTTTTCTTCTTTTAAAAATTCAAATTTATTCAAGGTCACTCCCCCTTTGAAATCTAAATATTAATTTTTAATAGAGAGTGCAGCAAATTATCGCAAACACTCTCTATTACGTCATTAATCTTCTATTGTTTCTTCTTTTTCTTCTTTAATTTTTTTATTTTTTAATTCTGGATATTTTTCATAAATAAACTCCATAAACTCGTCCCCAAATATAGTTTCTTTTTCTAACAAATATTCGGCTATCTTATCTAAAAGATCTCTATTTTCAATAAGAAGCTTCTTAGTATTTTCATGACAAGTTTTTATAATATTTAAAACTTCATCATCTATCATAGTGGAAGTTTGTTCACTACATTCTCTAACAGCTCTACCATCTAAGTATCTATTTTGAACAGATTCTAAAGCCATCATATCAAATTTTTCTGTCATTCCATAAAGGGTTACCATACTTCTTGCTGTTTGGGTTGCCCTCTCAATATCGTTAGAAGCTCCTGTTGTGACTAAGTTAAATACTACCTCTTCTGCAGACCTTCCACCTAGCATAACCATTATTTGATTTATTAACTCTTCCTTTGATACTANGTATTTTTCTTCTTCAGGTAACTGCATAGTATAACCTAAAGCTCCCATAGTTCTTGGAACTATTGTTATTTTGTGAACTGGATCTGCTCCTTCTAATAAAGCTGCTACTAATGCATGCCCTACTTCATGGAAGGCAACAATTCTTTTTTCCTTTGGTGAAAGGATTCTATCTTTCTTTTCCTTACCTGCTATTATAACTTCAACAGCTTCTCTTAAATCTTCCTGCATAACCACATTTCTACCGTGTTTAACAGCTCTTAAAGCTGCTTCATTTACCATATTGGCTAAATCTGCCCCCACAGCACCAGGTGTNCTTTTGGCTATTTCTTCAAGATTAACATCTTCACCTAGTTTTACATCCTTTGCATGCACTTTTAATATATCTATTCTTCCCTTTAAATCTGGTCTATCTACTATAACCCTTCTATCAAATCTTCCTGGCCTTAATAGGGCTTTATCTAAAATTTCTGGTCTATTTGTAGCACCAAGAATAACTATTGCCTTTGTAGAATCAAAACCATCCATTTGTGTTAATAATTGATTTAAAGTCTGCTCTCTTTCATCATTAGTTTGAAGTTGTGAATCTCTNCTTTTTCCTATTGAATCTATTTCATCTATAAATATTATACAAGGTGCATTTTTTTCAGCTTCCTGGAAAAGATCCCTTACNTTAGCCGCTCCCATACCAGCAAACATTTCAACAAAGTTTGAACCTGAAATTGATAAAAAGGGTACATTAGCTTCCCCAGCTACTGCTTTTGCTAGTAATGTTTTACCTGTTCCCGGAGGCCCTACTAATAAGGCACCCTTTGGAAGTTTTGCACCAATATCTACATATTTTTCTGAATTATTTAAGTAGTCTATTATTTCCTTTAATGACTCCTTTGCTTCATCCTGGCCAGCAACATCATCAAAAGTAATTTTAATATCTTTTTCCCTATATACCTTTGCATTGCTTTTTCCAAACTTCATCATAGGTGAGCCACCCATTCTTCCACCCATTTTTGAAAGGAAGAATCTTAATATAAAAAAGAATATTACAGGCGCTATTACCCAAGTAAGTATAAATTCTGTTATATAGTTATTTTGTACTGTTCTCGCAGTAAATTCCACATCATTTTCTATTAGAAATCCTACTAAATTATCATCATCTAAATTACCTGTATATAACAGCTTACCATTATTTCTTTCACTGTCTTCCTTAGGAATAATATCTATTTCGCTTGGAGAAATTATAACTCTTTCAACTTGATCTGTTTCTACCATTTCTATAAAAGTATTATAATTAACCTCTTCTGTTGTAATAAAGTTTTTTGTGGTACTAAAAATATATATAAATATAAATGCAGTTATTGCATACCAGAGTATATATTTTTTATTTTTATTATTTCTATTTTCTCCTGTGTTTTTATTTTGCATAGTTTCTTCCTCTCATTTTATGATTTATTTTATTTTTCCGAATTCACTGAAAGGATATACTTTTATTTGGGCTTTCCCATCAATATCCTCACCATCTATGTATGGATTATCCCAGTATCTCGAATCTTTTGAAATGAGCCTATTATCTCCTAAAAAGAAATACTTTCCTTCAGGAACTTCGTATTCTCCGTTAAATTTATCTTCAGTGCCTATATAATCTTCTTCTAGTTTTTCTCCATTTATATAAACTACTCCATTTTCAATTTTAATTTTATCTCCTGGTAAACCAATAAGTCTTTTTATTAAGGATTCCTGCAATTCATCAGAGTAAAATACTAAAATATCTCCTCTTTTTAAGTTATCCAAGTTGTAAACTCTTGTAACAAAAAGCTGATCATTTACATTTAAAGTTGGTACCATAGATTCTGAAGGTATTAATACCTTAAAGGTTAAGTATTTATTTATAAGAAAAGCTATTACTATTGCCAGCCCTATTGGAACTACCCAATCTGTAAAGAAGTTACCTTTATTTTTCTTATTTTTTCTTCTTCCATTATCTTCAATTTTCATTCCTTACATAACTCCTTCATCTTATTATTTATTATTCTGCCCTTATTTCAGTTTATTAACATTTATTATATAAGTTTTCCTCTTTTACTAAATATATCTCCTTCCTTAACTTTCCCCATTATATCCTTTTTATTTATTTCAATTAATTTATTATTAATTTCTAACTACAGCATTATTATCTTCCATTACATCAATTATATATTTTCCCTTAACTGCGAAATAAACCACCTCTATTCTCTAATTTTTTCTTACAACTTAGTATACCATATTTAATTTATTAATAAATAGTTTGTAGTAACAAAAAATGGGCAAATAGTCATCCATTTACCCATTTTCTAATTCAATATATTCTTATATTTCATTTGCTAAAAGTTCTTCAAAACTTTGTCTTTTTACTACTATCTTCGCTTCTCCATCCCTTACAAATACAACTGCAGGTCTTAAATTTTTATTATATCCGCTGGCCATAGAAAAACCATATGCTCCAGTAGATGTTACTGCTAATATATCTCCACTTTCAGCTTTTTGCAGGTGTACATCATTTATTAAAACATCACCAGACTCACAGCACTTTCCTACTACTGTTACTAAATCATCAAAGGGTTCATTAGCCTTATTAGCAATTATAGCTTCATATTCTGCACCATATAATGCTGGTCTTATATTATCTGTCATTCCTCCATCTACAGCTAGATATTTCCTAACATTAGGTATTTCCTTAATTGAACCTACTTTATATAAAGTAGTTCCTGCATTTGCAACTATGGATCTTCCCGGCTCAATAGTTAATATAGGCTTTTTTATTGATAATTCTTTACAAACCTTATTTACTCTATCTAGTATAATATCACAATAGTAATCTGCCTTCTTAGGATTATCTCCCTCTGAATAATAAACCCCAAAGCCTCCACCTAAATTTAATTCTTCAATTTCATGTCCTGTTTCTTGCTTTATTTCTTTTATGAACTTCAACATAATTTCAGCAGCATCACCAAAAGGTTCATTTTCAAATATTTGAGAACCTATATGGCAGTGTAATCCTACAAGTCTTAAATTAGAAAACTCTAAGGCATTTTTTACAGAATTCATTATGATATTATCAACTGGTGCAAAACCAAATTTAGAATCTATTTGACCAGTTTTAATATACTCATGAGTATGAGCCTCTATTCCTGGAGTTAGTCTTATATATATTTTTTGTATTTTGTCATGCTTTTCTGCAATTTCATTTATTTTTTTCATTTCCCACAAGTTGTCAACAATAAATCTTCCAACTCCAAGTTTAACCCCAAGTTCAATTTCTTCTTCTGTTTTATTATTTCCATGAAAATAAATTTTCTCCATGTCAAAGTTTGCTTTATAAGCTGTATAAAGTTCTCCACCTGATACAACGTCTAAGCAAAGCCCTTCTCTAGCTATAAGCCTACACATTTCTAAGGTTAAAAAGGCTTTTCCAGCATAGGCTACTCTATTATTTTCTTCTTTTACTTTAAAAGCCTTATAGTATTCCCTACATTTATCGATTATTAACTTTTCATCCATAACATATAGTGGTGTTCCAAAAGTTTCAGCTAAATACTTAGCTTCTAATCCACCAATTTTAAGGTTATTTCCTTCAATTTTGCTTGTCCCAAATAATTTCATAACTAAACTCTCCCCAATTTTATTCTTTTTCGACTATTGCTTATTGCATAATTACATATTATTTATTACTTATTAATATTGTTCCCTATATTTGTCCATTAAATCTCCCATTACATCTCCTGATGGAGGTGGAGTATAGGTTATTGCATTTGCCCCTGCTTCAATTGTTCTTTTTATACTTTCTTCTGTTGGGCCCCCTGTTGCTATTATAGGAAAGGTTGGAAATTCTTCTCTTATCCTTCTTACTATGTTAGGAGTATTTTTTCCTCCTGAAACATTAAATATAGTAGTACCAGCCTGTATTCTTTCTTTTATATTTTCACATTCTGAAATCACTGTAACTATTACTGGAATATCTATGGTCTCCCTTATTTTTCTAACTATATCATTTGATGTTGGTGCATTAACTACTACCCCCATGGCACCCTTAAATTCAGCATCTAAAGCCAAATTCACAACTCTTTTTCCTTGAGTAATTCCACCACCTACACCACAAAATATAGGCACATCAGCAGCTAATAAAAGTGCTTGTGTTATAAGAGGCTGAGGTGTAAAAGGATATACTGCTATAATAGCATCAGCATTTGTATTTCTTATTACTGCCACATCTGTAGTAAAAAGTAATGATTTTATCCTTTTACCAAATATTTTTATTCCACTACAATCTCTTATACAAGAAGGCACTTCAATTACATGACTTCTTAGGATTCCCTTTATCTCTGGTACTATTTTTGGTCTTTTTACCTCCATTCTTAACCCTCCTATTTCTATATATAAAATTAAACTCGTATATCCATTAATAAGTTAAATAATTATTCTATTAAATTTTTCATAGTTTTAATATAATTATACTATACTATTAATAAACTCTTCAATATTTATAAGATTATCTAATTTTATAAAAATAATTTTAATTTATCAATACTATTTACAATAATTTAAATTATAAAATTTCATGGATTTACTACTAATTTTTGAGAGGTGATTATTATTAAAAAATATACGCTTTATTCACCCTATAGAGTATTATTAGTTATTTACTTATTCTTTATCCTAATTGCTTTTTTGTTAGACTCTCCAGAGAATATTTATTTAGGCTTAATGGCAATAATTAAAAGTCCAGATATCTTAGTTACAGACTATGTTGAGCTTGGAGGTATAAGCGCATCATTAATTAACGCCTCTTTAACTAGCATTTTATCAATAGTACTTTTGGTTATTCAAAAAATTAAACCTAATGGTTCTACTATAATGTCTCTTTGGCTTATGACAGGTTTCTCATTCTTTGGTAAGAATATATTTAATATTTGGCCTATCATTATAGGGGTATATCTTTATTCAAAATACCAAAAAGAGCCTTTTATTAATTATTCTTTAGTTGCATTATTATCAACAACCTTGTCACCAGCAGTTAGTCAGCTAATATATACAAATAAATTTTCAACCTTTGGAGGAATCCTGCTAGGCTATTCTTTAGGAATTATTATAGGTTTTATTATAGCCCCAATATCTTCTCATTGCTTAAAGTCACATAATGGGTATAATCTTTACAATGTAGGTTTTTCAGGAGGACTGCTTGCAACAATAGTGATGTCTGTTTTTAGAGCCTTCGGAATTGATTTTGGAAATAGACTTCTTTGGAATACTAAACATAATTTCACTTTTTCCCTTATTATAATAGGAATATGTTTATATTTAATAGGAGTTGGATTATATCACAATAATAAGCCAAAAGAATCTCTTTTAAAATTATTTAAAGAACCAGGTAGATTAATTAGTGATTTTTATCTCCTTTATGGGGGAAATTCCTACATAAATATGGGTATTCTTGGTCTATTATCTACTGGTATTGTCTTAATATTAAACTCAAACTTGAATGGTCCAACTATTTCTGGTATATTTACTATAATTGGCTTTGGTGCATTTGGAAAGCACATATTAAATGTTCTACCAATTTTATCAGGAGCAATTTTAGCTGCTATTATAGACGTGGATCCAATAAACTCACCTTCTTTAATAATAGCTATTTTATTTTCAACAGCTCTTTCACCAATAGCGGGAAAATATGGATGGAAGCTTGGAGTATTAACAGGATTTCTACATGTTTGTACAGTAACTAATATAAGCTATCTTCACGGTGGCATGAACCTTTATAATAACGGCCTTGCAGCTGGAATTGTAGCAATGGTTTTAATACCTATAATATCCATCTTTCAAAAGGAGATATAATCAATGAAATTTTTATTTGAAAAAAATATTAAAATTGCAAATGAATTAATGTTTTATCTACATAAACGGGGAGCAGATGATATTAATTTAAATATGAAAAAAGAAAAGGATCATTGCATATTTATAGCCTGGGGAAAAATTAAAGATATTAGGGAAGAAGAATTAACAGAGCTAATTAATATCCTAAATACCGAAAGACAACATGAAATTGAAGAATACTATTGGAATCTATTAAGTGAATCGGAAGAAGATAGCGAACTTGCTATTGTAGGTATGATGATAGACCAAGCAGAAGTTGAATATAAAGATGATATTTTAAAAATAAAATTACTTAGAAAGAATTAATAATAAAGTGCAGAGCACTTTATTTTTTTCTTTCTATTATCTTTTTAACAACTCTTAATCCAATTACATCTTCTTTCATTTCATCTAAGGCATTAGCTAGCTTACTCCATCCCATAAATTCAACTTCTTCTGATTTTTTTATTTCTCCTGAAGCATAGTCAGCCATAAAGGTTATCATTAATATTTCCTTATCCTTAACGTAATCTGACCCTAAATATGTAATATTTTTTATTTCTATTCCCGATTCTTCTCTTACCTCTCTTGCAACGGCTGCTTCTGCTGTTTCATTATTATCTACATAGCCTGTTAATAACACTTTTGAATTTTTATATATATAACTTTGTTTCAATAATAATATTTCATCATCTTTTATTACTGCAACCATTATACATGGTTTAGGAGTATCAAAAAACATAAGATCATCTTTAGGACAGTAAGGAACTCCTCCTTCATCCCAGCTATATCTTTCTTCTAATTTTCTACCACATAAGGGACAAAATTTATATTTCATACTACACCTCTTTATACATTTAACAATTAACAGTTAACAATTAATTATTAACAATTTACGGCTAATAATTAACAATTCTTATCTATAATTATAATATTACACTAATGGAATCCTTAATTTCAATTCCATCCTCATAAACCTTGCAGTTGTAAGCTAATATATCCACTGAATTTTCCTTTGCTAATTTTAGGGCTTCAGCAAATTTTTTGTCAGTCACATCATTAGGAGAAAATGTTTTTGCATCTTCTAATTGAATCAAAAATAAAATTCCAGCCCCATGGCCTTGATTTTTAGCTTCTATAAGTTCCATTATATGTTTTGTTCCTCTTTCTGTAGGGGCATCTGGAAATCGGCAATGTCCATTTTCTTCTAAAGTTACACCCTTTACCTCTAAATAATATATTTCTTTTTCATCCTCTGTTGATAACTTAAAATCAAATCTACTTTTTCCAAAGGTTTTTTCCTTATTGATTTTAGTGTACTTTTTCAAGGGCTCAATCTTTCCATTAATCAATGCTTCATTAACAACTTTATTTGGTACTTGAGAATCTATGTTTATTAACATATCCCCCTTTATTGCTGCAATTAGGTCATATTTAGTTTTCCTTGTAGGATTAAGTTCCTCTCTTAAAAAAATCTTTGTCCCTTCCTTTAATATCTCTCTACATCTCCCTGTATTAGGTACATGAACTACAATTTCCTCATTATTTAATTCCACCAAAGCATTAAATCTATTAGGACGGTTTATAAATCTTCCCTCATAAATATTTTTATTATATTTCATAAAACTCTCCTTATCTTTCCACAAAATTTCAACAATTTTCTAAAATATTTTTATTCATACCTTCCAATATAACCAGACTTATCCACAGCTTATATTTATAAAAAGCTGATTTTTAAAGGATTTTTTAGTTAAATTACCAATTTATCCACAGTATTTATCCACATTTTGTACAAACTGTTCATAACTTTCTTATTACTAAATTTAATATGATTTTTACATTTTACATTATACTACATAATTCATTATTGTTCTTAAAAAAACATTATATTGTTACAAACATCCATTCCTCCCACATATCTTGTGTCAAGGTTTTTTTTGAACTTATCAACAGATTTTGGTGATTGTCCACATTTTGTGGATAACTTTTAACAGTTTCAACAGTAATTACTAAAGATTTAACAATTCATAGTTGAGTAGTTAATTAAGAAAAAGAAAACTGCCTACGACCAATATCTTAATGATATTGTCGCAGACAGTCCTTTTATTTAATAGTTTTCTGTAAATACTTCAAAGTATGATTGTGGATGTAAGCATGCTGGACATGATTTTGGTGCTTCTTCTCCCTCATAAATATATCCACAGTTTAGACATTTCCATAAAACAGTTTCGTCTTTCTTAAATACTGTTCCTTCTTCTAAATTTTTAAGAAGTTTATTGTATCTTCTTTCATGTCTATTTTCAACTTCTGCTATTCTTTCATAAGCTGTTGCAATTTCTGGGAACCCTTCTTCTCTTGCTATTCTAGCAAATTCAGGATAGTCATGTGCCCATTCTTCATGCTCTCCAGCTGCTGCTGCTCTTAAATTTTCTGCTGTATTGTCAGCATAGTATGCTACTGGATAAGCTGCATTGATTTCTATTGGTTCTCCTTGGAAGTCATTTACTAAAAATTTATAAAATCTCTTAGCATGTTCTCTTTCTTGCTCAGCTGTTTCTAAAAATATGTTTGCTATTTGTAAGTATCCTTCTTTTTTAGCTACACTAGCATAATAAGTATATCTAGTTCTAGCTTGAGATTCCCCCGCGAAGGATTTCATTAAATTTTCTGCAGTTTTAGTTCCCTTTAAACTCTTCATATAAACACTCCTTAATTATATATTTGTTATATTTTCCACCTATTTTCATTCTACAATATTTTTACAAATTATCAAAGAGCATCTATCATTAATTTTCTATTAATCTTTTAAGTTTTTCTTTAAAACAGCTAGAACTATCATTCCTACTATTGATCCTATTAAAAGAGCCATAAAATATCCAAAAGGATTGCTTATAACTGGAAGAACAAATATTCCACCATGAGGTGCCCTAAGAGAACATCCAAAAGCCATTGATAAAGCCCCTGCTACTGATGAACCTATTATACAAGCTGGTATTACTCTTAGTGGGTCTGCTGCCGCAAATGGTATTGCTCCCTCTGTTATAAAGGATAAGCCCATAATATAATTTGTAAGACCTGATTGTCTTTCCCTCTCTGTGAATTTCTTCTTAAAGAAAGTTGTACATAAAGCTATTGCTATAGGTGGAACCATTCCTCCTATCATTACTGCCGCCATAATTTCAAATTGGCCACTAGCTAAAGATGCTGTTCCGAATACATAAGCTGCCTTATTTAATGGACCTCCCATATCAAAGGCCATCATTCCACCTAAAACTGCACCAAGTAATATTTTACTTCCCTCACCCATATTATTTAATGCATCTGAAATTGCTGTATTTAATGCAGATACTGGAGGGTTGATTACAAATACTATTATTACTCCAATTAAAAGTATTCCAAGTAAAGGATAAATTAATACTGGTTTTAAACCTTCTAAACTATTAGGAAGATTCGCAAATAATTTCTTTATGCCTAGAACTAAATAACCAGCTATAAAACCTGCTAGTAAGGCACCTAAGAAACCTGATCCACCTTGGTTAGCCAGCATACCACCAACAAAACCTACTGCTAAGGCTGGTCTATCTGCAATACTCATAGCTATATAACCTGCTAAAATAGGAAGCATAAATCCAAAGGCAGTTCCTCCAACATTTTTAAAGAAAGCTGCTAAAGGAGTATTAGAACCAAAGTTTGCTGGATCAATACTGTAATCATCAAATAAAAAGGCTAAGGCTATTAATATTCCACCACCAATAACGAAAGGTAGCATATGAGATACACCATTCATTAAATGTTTATATATTTCTCTGCCTATTCCTTCTTTTTCTTCCTCATACTCAGATTTTATTGCCCTTGATTCTGAATGAACATAGACTGGAGCCTCTCCAGCTTTTGCTCTTTTTAATAGTTCTTCAGCTTTGTGGATTCCATTAGCAACCTTAGTTTGGATTACTTTTTTTCCATCAAATCTTCCCATGTCAACTTTTTTATCAGCAGCAACTATAATACAATCTGCCTTTTCAATTTCTTCTCTAGTTAAAACATTCTTAGCTCCACCTGAACCATTTGTTTCTACCTTGATTGAAATTCCCATTTCCTTTGCCTTATTTTCTAAACTTTCAGCTGCCATATAGGTGTGAGCTATTCCTGTTGGACAAGCTGTTACTGCTAAAACTTTATAAGATTGGTTTTTGCTATTACTTTCCTTGCTTAATTTTGCTTCTTCAAATTCATCTATAATGCTTATAAGTTCTTCTGGAGTTTTTGAATTTAGTAATCTCTCTTTAAAATTTGCATCCATTAACATTTGTGATAGTCTTGCTAAAAGTTCTAAGTGAGCATTAGCCTCTCCTTCTGGAGCTGCAATCATAAAAAATAACTCAGCAGGATTTCCATCTAAAGATTCATATTCTACTCCATCCTTAACTACCATTGCTGCAAGGGTAACCTTCTTAACTTCTGAACTTTTACCATGAGGAATAGCAATTCCTTCTCCTATACCCGTTGTACTTAGCTTTTCTCTTTCTAAAACAGCCTTTCTAAGACCATCCTTATTTTTTATATTTCCTGATAAATAGGCTAAATCTACTAACTTATTTATTGCCTCTTCTTTTGAATTTATATTAGGATTTATTTCTATTGATTTTTTGTTTAATAAATCAGAAATTTTCATTTATACTCCTCCTATACATTATTTATTTCATTCAATAACCTCTCTACTTTTTCTTTTGTAGCTAAGCCCTCTGAAAAAGCACTTGCACTTCCTGTTGCTACCCCCATTTTGAATCCCTCTTTTAAATTCTTGTTTTTTAAATATCCTGCTATAAATCCTCCAACCATTGAATCCCCAGCTCCTACTGAATTTATTACTTTTCCAGTTGGTGCCTTAGAATTTATTACTTCATCATTTTCATTTATAAATATTGCCCCATCTCCAGCTCTTGAAATTAGCACATTCCTTGCCCCAAGTCTTCTCAGTTCCTTACCATACTTAATAATATCCTCTTCACTCTTAACATCAGCATTAAATAATTCTGCCAATTCATTATGATTTGGTTTTATTAGAAATGGCTTATATTTTAAAACATTTAATAATAAGTCCCCTGTAGCATCAACAATACATTTTATTTTCTTACCGCTAAGCCTCTCTAGTATTATTTCATAAATATTTTCTGGCAGGGTATTAGGAATGCTGCCAGCTAAAACTAAAATATCATCTTCATCTAATAAATCTAGTTTTTTATATAACTCTTCTAAATCTTCATTAGTTATATCAGGTCCCTGGCCATTTATTTCAGATTCCACCTCAGATTTAAGCTTTATATTTATCCTAGATAAGCCTTTATCAAGCTTTATAAAATCAGTTATACAGCCTGACTTTTTTACTCGTCTCTCTATTTCTTCTCCTGTAAATCCTGCTATAAATCCTAATGCTACACTGCTGACTCCTAAGTTTTTTAGAACTATTGAAACATTAATCCCTTTTCCACCTGCATACACTTCTTCATAGGAAGTTCTATTTACCTCTCCTAATTTAAAATCCTCAACCCTCACTATATAATCTAAAGCCGGATTAAAAGTTATCGTATAAATCATTGTTAAACCTCCAGTATTTTCGTCTTATCATAATATTTATTATTACCTAGTTTTGTTGTTATTATTGTTGCTTCATCTATTTCTCCAAAGGTTGCACAACTTATTTCATCAAATTTACTTTTATCTGCAAGTATATAAGGAGTTCTGCTTCTGTTTAAGGCTTCTTCTTTAACTAAAGCTTCATTTATATCTGGGGTTGTGTATCCCCTATAATCAGAAATTCCATTAGTTCCAAAAAAACCTTTTGTAAAGTTATATCTTTTTAAAGCTTTTATTGCTTCAACTCCTACAATTGCTTCCGTAGATTCCTTTATTTCACCCCCTAATATAAATGTTTTAAATCCCTTTGATATTAATTTTTTTGCTACCATTAGTCCATTTGTAACATATACTGCATTTTTTTCCTTAAGAAAATCAATCATTATGCTGGTTGTTGTACCTGAATCGATATAAACAAAATCATTTGCTTCTATTAGGCTTGCAGCATATTCCCCTATTAATCGCTTTTCTTCAATATTAAGGGTTTCTCTTATGAACACAAAATCATCCTTTGTATTGAATTCTTTTTCTAATAATGTAGCTCCTCCGTGAACCTTCCTTAGTTTTCCTTCTTTATTTAAAAAATTTAAGTCTCTTCTTATAGTTGATTCTGATGTTTCCAACATTTCAACAAGTTCATTAACATAGACAACTGAATCTATTTTCAGTTTTTCTAGTATAAGTTTATGTCTTTCTTCTGTTAGCATCAATATCACTCCCAACTATATAATACAACTTTCGGTAAAGGATTTCAAGCACTTTCATTCAAAAAAATGCACTTTCATTCAAAATATTTCATTTTCATTCAGCTGAATATAATAAAATGACCGTTTCACAATAAAAACGAAAGCTTTTATTCATGAAACGGGCTTCTATGTAATTAATGGCAAAATATATTTTTTATTTTACATATTCAAAACCAACATTATTACTTTCTAATTGAAATAATTGTTTTTTTTCTTTATAGAAAGTAAACTTTGCTCTGCAGGATATATTTTCATATATTGTTCTAATCATTTCTCCACCATTAGGTGCTAATAATTTTTGTGGAGAATTTTCCTGTATTTCTATATTTAATTTGTATTTTCCTTTTCTTATAATTAACCCTTTTTCACTATAGTCTATTATCTTCACTCCATTATAGGTAGCCATTCTATACTCTTTTCCCTTATAATATACTACTGCTATACACCCCTTAAACTCAAATCCTAGGAAGGGTATATCTGCTATTGAAACAGTAATACTAGTTTTTTGCTTTTTAAAATCATTACCTTGAATCCATATATAGGATTTTGGAAAGGATCTTCCCCAGTCTTTTTCAATATAACCAATTCCATCTTTTATTATTAGTTCCTTATAATTAATACTTAACCTTCCACTTACCTTATGATGNAAGCTTATTATTCCATGATTGCATTCCATAAAGGGAAAAATAGAAAAGGGACCCATTATATTATATTTAATAGGTGTAATATCACTATAATTTAAACAACCCTTAATTATAATTTCACTACTTAGTATATTTAAAATAGCTCCCTTTTTAGAAAATATATTATCTTTTATTTTAATAATTGATTTATCATCATTTATTTGAAAATCTTTATAATCATATGTTACATAGTAAGAATTTTTATCAGTTATAATTTGAATAAAGGCATATTTAGAGCCATCTTTATCTATATTAACTCCTGGAATAAATGCAATATTAAAATTATTATACTGATGTTTAAAATACCATCCTTCAAAGAATCTTTTCTTTTTGCAATAGGTATTTTTAGTCCTCATATTTTAATTCCTTTATTGCTGGAGAATTTAAAAAGTTTCCTTTGTAATCAAATCTTGATCCATGACATGGACATTCCCAAGCTAGATCATCAGGATTCCACTTTAATTCGCAGCCTAGNTGAGGACATTTTGTTGAAACAGTAAAGACTTCTCCCTTATCATTTTTATATACTCCCACTTTTTCACCTTCATGAGTTATTATTCCTCCATGACCTAACTCTACATCTTCTANAACTGATGCCGGAAGGCTTATTTTTTGAGCTATAAAATTATAAACAGTTGTTCCTAAATCTTTTGTAAGGTTTTTTATAGATGCAGTCATATCAAATCTACCTGGAGAAAATATTTGATTAAAGTCATTTTCTTTTCCCCTTATTTTATCTGATATTATTATTGCACTAACCATAGAGGAAGTCATTCCCCACTTATTATATCCAGTTGCTACATAAACATTGGGCATTTCATCGGAGTAGACTCCTATAAATGGGATATAGTCTGAAGTCATGCAGTCCTGAGCTGACCAGCTATATTCTTCTGTAGAATTAGGATATAGGTTTTTTGCATATTCCCTAAGCTGATTATATTTTCCTCCTTCTTCATTAGCTCCTGTTCTAACAGAACCCCCTACTAATATTAGTAGATCCTTATAATTTCTAAAGGAATATCCCTNTTCATTTTCATCTCTATATATTCCCTTTAATTTTTGAGCATTTTTCAAGGCAATTACATAGTCTCTCTCTTGATGCATCCTTAAGAAGTAATATCCAGGAGCATTTATAATTGGAAATTGAGTTGCTACTACAATATGCTTAGCTTTAATTTCTCCTCTATTGGTTATTACTAATCCTTCTTTTATATCTATAGCCTTGGTATCTTCATATATTTTTAAGTCTTTTGCTATAAAATTTAAAAATTTAACAGGATTGAATTGAGCTTGATTTTTAAATTTTACTGCCTTTGCTATTTCAANAGGTAGTTCAACTTCATCTACTAATTCTGCATCTATCCCTATTTTTTTTGCTGCTCCATATTCATTAATTATTTTTTCAGGATTATCTAGGGTATAAACATAAGAATCTAAAGTTTCAAAATCACAGTCTATTTTATTTTCTTCTATTATTTTTTTATAAGTTTCTAGGGCTAATTTATTAGCTTCTGTATATCTTCTTGCATTTTCTTCATTAAATTCTTTTACTAACTTATCATATATTAAACTATGTTGTATGGTTACCTTAGCTGTTGTATTCTTAGTATTTCCATTTAATATCTTTCCTCTTTCTATTACTACAACTTCTACCCCCTTTTTCTGTAACATATAGGCTGTTAATAAGCCTGTTATTCCTGCACCAACAACTACCGCCTCTACAGCCATATCTCCCTTTAATTCCTCTCTTTTTTCTATCTTATAACTTTCACTCCAAACTGATTTCATAAAATTCACCTCATTGGTTATTATTCCATAAGTTTTAATATTTAAACAAAAACTTCTTTATAAAAAAATCCACAGCTAAAGTTTAATCTTTAACTGTGGACTGAAAT
>JGI24710J26742_10000955_pt1 | contig 26918 bp, 24 predicted proteins | sample BioPla2DNA2_FD_26742 | JGI IMG/M metagenome (IMG submission 26742)
TTGATGTTCTATAAGAGAAATTTGACAACCACTTTCAAGGGTTATCCCTCGATAACCGAAGATGTGGCTGAACTTATTGCCGAAAGTGGAATTAAGGACGGATATTGCATAGTATCCATCCCCCACACGACTGCAGGCCTTGCAATCACCTCATTTTGGGATTCAAGGGGCATGGACGACATGATGGATGAAATCGACAGAAATATACCTGCGAGAGTCACATACAAACACCAGGACTCCCCGTATGATGCCGCAGGTCATGTCAAATCCGCCATGATGGGCAACACGGCCATGCTGATAATCAAAGACGGAAAAATGATATTGGGTTCTTCTCAGGGTCTCTGCTTTATAGAATTTGACGGCCCGAGGCCTCGTGAATATTATGTCAAGCTTGTTGAGGTTTCGCCTGCGATGTTCCTGAAAAAATTCGATATCAAGACAAAGTATATGGAAATGTACGACATCACTGAGGAAATTAAAAATGCGGTTGCTGAAAGCGGCGTAACTGACGGTTTGGCGCATGTATCGATGCTTCACTCGACTGCGGGAATTGTGGTAGCTTCAAAAGACGGCAATGCAAGCTGTGATGTGATGAGTGATATAGAGAAGATGGTTCCCACACGAGCCGACTTCAAACACACGGAAACAGCTTCGGATGCGGGCGGACATGTTAAAACCGCACTTACCGGAAGTCAGCTTTCGCTGATAGTATCCGAAGGTAAATTAGTAATCGGTGAAGATCAGGCGGTATATTTTGCGGAGTTTGACGGTCCGAGACCGCGAAGCTTTTTTGTCGGTGTTCATAAGGGTGGGAAATAACAGTTTTCCTTACCAAGAAATTTAAAGAGAGGTAAAGGTCAATATATGAAAAAACAGGATTATTTCGGCTATCTGCGCAATCAGTGCATGAGTATACCCGAGTTGTGTGAAGATCAGATTAAGGGTGTATATAAAGGCCTTGAAAATACCATACCGAAAGATGTGATAAAGGATATCAGAAAGGTTATTGTAACAGGGTGCGGAGACTCTTATCTTGCCGCAATGGCTTCAATCCCCGTCTTCAGAAAATATTGCAGCAGATTCGGTATGGATTTCAGCTTTGAGAGAAATATCGATTCGGCAAGATATATGAAAATTAAAGAGGAGAATGCACCCTACACACTTATTATCGGTATCAGCGCATCGGGTTCTTCTTCAAGAGTTCAGGAAGTTCTTTTGAGAGGAAATCATCACGGCTGTAAAACGCTTGCGTTGACAAATAATGCCGATTCGGTTTCAGGAAAAGCGGCGCAATATGTTTTAGTTGTAAACACCCCTCCGTTTGAAATTGCCAGCCCCGGACTAAGAAGCTATTATGCAAGTCTCGTCGGACTTTTTATGTTTGCGGCGTATATGGGAGAAGTTAAAGGACTTTCGCCCGAAGGCAGCTTGGACAAACTTGCGGACGCGATAAGGGAATATACTGCGTCCTACGCCCCGATACTTGAAAAAATGGATGATGAAATGTTTGAGGTTGCCAAAGAGTGGTATACCCACAAAGGTTACTTCACAATAGGAGACGATGTCGATTTTGCATCGGCGTATTTTGTAGCTGCAAAAATCGTCGAGTGTTCCGGCCACATGTGTTCTACTGCCGACTCCGAGAGTTGGTGCCATGTACAGACATTTGCCCATGATCAGGAAAAAATCGGCACAATTTTCGTTGCGGAAAAGGAAAAAAACAACAGGAGCAGAATTGGAGAAACAATATATCAGGCGTATCACATGGGGTTCCCCGTTCTCTTAACATCAAACGGAAGCAAGGAAGACTTCGGAGTTCCCGCGGATATGGACATAAAAGAGTTTACCTTGCCGAGTACTCCCGAAGGTTTTGAATTCCTGTATCCTTTATTGAACTACATGCCCGGGTCGATTCTTTCATCATACATTGCTGCACTGAATGAAACCCCGTACTTCAGGACTGAACCCGGAAGTCCTCACCAAAAAGAGGGTGCAACCAATATGACAAGAAGCAGCAATATAGTTATTGTTTAGGAGATTGGAAGATGTTGGATAGAAAGTATTTAAAAACTCAAAAACAAGGCCTATACGAAATAACTGATGAAGTAAAGGATTCTGTTGCAAAAAGCGGTATAAAAGACGGTTTGTGCATAGTTCACTGTCCGCATTCGGATGCCGGTGTACTGATAACTTCATTCTGGGATCCGCTTGGACACGAAGATATTATAGATGACTTTGACAGGATTATGCCCTCCAAAATAAACTATAAGTTTGAAGGCGATCCCGTTAAGGCATCGGCACATTCAAAGTCCGCAATAGCCGGAGTTTCATTGGACTTGATAATCTCCGATGGAGAACTTAAGCTTGGAAGCTCGCAAGGAATATTTTTTGCAGAGTATCTTGAAGGGGCGGAGAGGGAATATCTCATCTCCTGTATAGAATAGGTCTCACCAGATATTTATAGAAACAGCTGCGGACAAAGGTAACACTTTTGTCCGCAGCGCTTTTAGGAGATTTATGCTTTGGGAAAAAGATATTTGATAGGAGTTGATCTCGGAGGAACAAACATTCGTGTTGGGATTTTCCGTGAAGACAACAGTATACTGAATGTTGACAGCAAAAAGACAAATGCGTTTGGCAGAAGTTCTAAGGAGATAATTTCCGACATATCCGATATGGTTTTGTCCGTTATTGAAAAAACCGGAGTTTCAAAATCCGATATACAGTCGGTAGGTATAGGTGCACCGGGATTGATTGACGGCAGGACGGGTGTAGTAAAATTTTCCGGAAATCTGGATTGGGCGGATGTGGCGGTAGTTAGCGATTTGGAAGAAAAGATATCCATGCCTGTGAAACTTGCAAATGATGCGGATTGCGCGGTTCTTGCGGAGGCAATTGCCGGCGCAGGAAAGGGGTATCGAAATGTCTGCATGCTTACATTGGGCACCGGTATCGGCGGAGGATTGGTTTCCGACGGTGAGCTTTTAAAAAGCGGTCCGGGGAGCATGGAATTGGGACATATGGTCATTTCAATTTGCGGAAAAGAATGCACCTGCGGTGCAAGGGGCTGTTTTGAAGCCTATGCTTCTGCAACCGCGCTGATAAGAGATGCAAAAGCTGCTGCGACGAATGACGAAACTTCCCTCTTGTGGCGGCTCTGTGAAGGAAAGATAGACAATATGAACGGCGAGGTGCCTTTTGTCGCCGCGCATAAAGGAGATGAAGTTGCGAAAATCTTAATAGACAGTTATATATCATATCTGGGAACGGGAATTGTAAATGTCATAAATATATTCAGGCCCGATATCATATTGCTTGGAGGAGGTATTTCAAACCAGGGCGATTATCTTATTGAGCCGTTGACCCGATATGTGAGAAAACGGGTGTTTGCAGGAGAGAGGAGCTATATAGCTGAAATTAAAAAAGCATCGTTGGGAGACGATGCCGGATTGCTCGGTGCGGCGCTGCTATAAGAAAAACCTTTTAATAAAAATATCCCCGCAATTTTTATTGCGGGGATATTTAGATAATAGGGAATTATCCGAAATAAAACAGACCGACGAGTCCCACACCGACAAAGAAAAGAGCCAGTCCCGATACCAAAACCGCGATGGTCTTCTTTTTTGAACCGGAAAATTCTTTATAAGCAAGACCCCAAAAATATGTCCAAACCGTGCTTGTTCTTCCAAGGAGGAAAGAGATCGTTGCACTTATGACCGGCATGGAGTAGATGGATATCAGATTTCCGCCGTAGTGGCAGAAAGCCGAAACACCGCCCAACAAAATGGGCCGCTTTGATGATCCGACACAGAGTATCGTTTTCCACTGCTTTTTAACGGTAAAGATTATGCCGCAAAATACAAATATACTTATAAACGAGCCGGTAGCCATGTAGGCGCAGGTGAGAATCGGCGGGAATTTTGCCGCCGTTCCGGCAGCGGTGCCTAGAGACCAACCGTTTGTCAAAAACGCATTCAGAAAAAGAAGGAAAATCACTTTCAAGGTGAGAGGTCCGCCCTTCTTGAGGGTGGAAGGATCGATTCCGTCAGCTTTTGCTCTGTCTCTATCCCTCAACTGAGCCGCATAGTTGCAAAGAAAACTTGCGGCGAGAAATACTACAGTGCTTAGAATAATCAGAGTCAGTGCCCCGTCTTTATCAGGAAGACCTTCTTTCATTATGGAAGTAAGAAGCCCCAGGATCATTATGATGGCACCGCTTATGGCGGTGGACAAGAGCAATCCGATTTCCCCCATAACATGTAGACTGAAATACAAACCGAGCGACATTAGTCCGCCGCCCAACAGGATTTCAAGTATCAGTCGCCCTTCTCCTGACGACGCGGCAATGATTCCTTCGGGCAAGAGAAGGCCGGAGAGAGCGAATGTTACTCCCCAAATCATGAAAAATGATAAGGTATAAAGCCAAAATACGATGCCGGATATGGGATAACCTTTTGTTAATTTGACAACCTGCATCCAGCTGCCCCACATTGCTGCAGCTATAAGCGTCAAAACGATTGCAGTTCCGGTTGAAAAGTAATTCATGGATACACCCCTGTAAATATACAACTAAATTAAAAACAAATGAAAAAAAAGAAACCCGAGCCCGAGGGTTTGAAGAAAATCTTTATAGAACCGCCGATAATATTACAATGAATGTAAGTTAATGTCAACAATTCCGAAACCGGTTATTTCCCGATTCCCGCCTGTTGTATATATCATCCGGTTAGTCGCCGTATGAGCGGGAATGACAAAAAACGACAAAATATTTATATAATATGTAACATATTTGTTAATTCTATGGATAGCTAAAAAACGTTGTGGTACAATTTCAAGAAGATTATCTTTTAATATCAGCCTTGGAGGTAGGTATGGACTATTTAGTTGCCGGTAATGTAATGGTGGATATAGTGAGATTTGCGGACGGTTCGGGAAGCGACAGGAAAAACATGGGGGGACCGTCGGTTTTTGCATATTCCGGAGTTAAGTTGTGGACTGATAGCAGTATGCTTGTCTGCAAAGTCGGCGAGGATTTTTATGAATATTTTGATGAATGGCTTGAAAAAAACAATGTTGTCCGTGAAGGGATAAAGGTCGTATGCGATTATTGCAACCATTCATTTTTGGTATATAAGGAAGACGGTACGTATATGGGCGATCCGGAAAGGTTCACGAAAGAACGCCACAGGTCTGACTGGATCCAGGATTTCGGATATATGAAAACCACTCCCGAGGACATAGGCGAATTCAGTTCAAAATACAACATAAAAGGTGTTTATCTTGCACAGAACAACGACTACGTGTGGTGGAGAAAGTTTTCCGAGATAAAAAAGCGCGACGGATTCAAGTTTATGTGGGAGATTGAAGCGCCCTGTTGTGAACCCAATCAGATGGAAGCCAACCTCAATGCGCTTAAATCAACGGATATTTTTTCTATAAATGTCCAGGAGGCTTGCTCGCTTTTTGAAGTAGATACGGAAGAAGAATGCATTGAAAAACTAAAACAACTCCCCGTCGATGTGACGATATTCAGAGTGGGTAAAAAAGGCCTGTATTCCATCGCGGGCAATGAGGTTTTCTTCCTGCCGAGCGCACCTGCGGACAGAGTGGTGGATCCGACCGGATGCGGAAACACGTCGACGGGATCTGCCATGTATGCATACAGCGAAGGACACGACCCGCTCATGATAGGGATAATGGCTAATGTCGCATCGGCTCAGAATATCAGACAGTTCGGTGTAATTCCCGATTTCGATGCGGTCAGGGAGTTTGCTTATAAACAGGCAAAGGAGCTTTACGACAATTATAAAAAATAAAAGCTGAAAACTTGATTTATGAGAGGTTTTGATATGGCAAAATATTTGGCTTGCGGCAATATAATGTCGGATGCGATAAAATCCTCCGACGGCACAATGAGCTCCTTCTACATGGGCGGACCGGCATTTTTTGCTCTTCAGGGTATAAGACTGTTTACAAAGGACTGCAAACTTGTCAGCAGGGTTGGAGCCGATTACAGAGACAGTTACGGCAAGTGGATGGATCTGCACGGAATAACTCAGGAATCGGTGAAGGTTTTCGCCGATCATTGTACGAGACATATAATAGAACATCATGCGGACGGAGACTACTCCAGCACGTCCTATTTCGGCAGTGAAAATATGGGGTTCTTAAAAACCCATCCGGATGAAGTCGACAGTGCGGTTTCAAGCGAAACCCGTGGCATTTATTTTGCTCACAGCCAGGAAAAAGTCATATGGAAAAAACTCGGGGATATCAAAGAAAAACACGGCTATAAGATGATGTGGGAATTGGAACCGAGAGTTATAAAAGAAGACCTCGAAAAAGTGATGCAGGTGATTTCGATACCGGAAATGTTTTCTTTAAACTCCATTGAGGCCTCGACGCTTTGGGGTATACCCAGGGATAATGACGAAGACATAATCAACGAGCTTATGAAGCTGCCGGTTGAGATGACGCTGTATAGGGTGGGAAAACGAGGTGCTTATGCCGTAACGCCTTCCACAGCGGAATTCTGCCCCATGATAGATATAAGCGAATCGGTTGATCCCACCGGATGCGGAAACACATCTACCGGCGCCGCCATGTGGGCGCATACGGAGGGATACGATCCGCGCATGGTGGTGATAATTGCGAACATTGCCGCAGGCTATAATGCTTTGCAAAAAGGAGTTTATCCCCATATAACCGATGAGGTGATGGCTGATGCCGTTCGGTTGGCTGAGAGGAAATGTGCCGAAATTTTCTGTGGATAACAATAGGGGAAACTTTTTGGAGAACGGGAGATTTTAATGGAAAAGTATCTCTGTTGCGGAAACATCATGTCCGATTCCGTAATAAAGAACAATATAGCCAGTCCCCTTAGTATGGGAGGTCCGGGTTTTTTTGCGCTTACGGGAGTAAGAATTTTTGAAAAAAGCTGTACTCTGGTGACAAGAACGGGGGCAAATTATGTTGATGACTACGGAAAGTGGCTGGACAGACATTCAATTTCGCACAGAGGCGTTGATGTAAATTCCGAGAAGGTTACCTACGGGCATATAGTCTTCAGGGATAAGAATAACTATACGGCGGATTATCCGATGGGTGTGGAGCTTGTCGGCTACCAAATGACACACCCGGAGGATATAGAGAAACACGCCGACGAAAATACAAAGGGGATTTATCTTTTCCATTATCCCGATATCACCGTCTGGAAGTTGATGGGTGCCGCGGCAAGGAAAAAGCGATTCAAAATAATGTGGGAAATAATGCCGTTCCTTTCGGCGGATGATCTGCCGAAGGTGCAGATTTGTTGTAAAAATGTCGATATGTTTTCAATTAATTCAAAAGAGGCGTCAATTCTTTACAGCATATCCGAAGAAAGAGAAGAGCAGATAATAAACGAGCTTATGAAGCTGCCGGTTGAGATGACGCTCTACAGAGTAGGAAACCGCGGAGCCTATGTCATAACAAAAGACGAGGTTGTTTACTGTAAAAAGATAAACCCCAAGAGAGCGGTCGACCCGACGGGATGCGGAAACACATCTACCGGCGCCGCCATGTGGGCGCATACGGAGGGATATGAGTCGGCGATGGTTTTAGCCATGGCGAATGTGGCTGCGGGTTATAATGCAGCGCAGTATGGCGCGATTCCCGAGATAACCGATGACTTGATGAAGAAAGCTTATGCGTTGGCTGAAAAGCACTGCAGGAGAATCAAAAGGCGAGGCAGATATACATTTAAATAAATAGTGGAGGTTTTATGAAGTACTTGGCTTGCGGAAACATCATGTCCGATATAGTTATAGATGCAAACGGCGTGCCGGGACCGTTGCATATGGGAGGTCCTGCGTTTTTCGCGCTGACCGCTCTGAGGCTCTGGACAAAGGACTGTAAACTCGTTTGTAAGACGGGTGCGGACTATGATGAGACTTATGGAAGCTGGATGGATCTGCACGGTTTATCGAGAGAGTCGATAAGGGTTGAGGCGGATAATTGTACGGTTCATGTATTAAAATACCGTCCGGACGGACTCTTTGACTGGGAATCTATGTATGGATACGAGGCGCTCGGTTATCTCATAACACCCCCTCAACAGATAGACGAAGCCTGTGAAGACGATACAAAAGGTTTTTATTTCGCTAACGGTCTTGATACGGTAATTTGGAGGAAAATTGATGAGTTCAAGACGAGAAGGGGAGTAAAGATGATGTGGGAGTTTGGAGGAAAAGCTCCCGACGGAACACCTGAAACCTCCTTGAAAATGATGAAAAATGTCATACATATAGCGGATATGTGGTCAATTAATTCGGCGGAGGCGGAATTTCTCTTCGGTATTCCCCGGGACAAAGATGAAGATATAATAAATGAAATAATGAAGCTTCCGGTTGAGATGACGCTGTATCGCGTCGGTAAAAGAGGCGCATATGCAGTAACTCCCAGCACGGCGGTGTTCTGTGAATCGATAGACATTACCGAATCGGTTGATCCTACAGGCTGCGGAAACAGCTCTACCGGTGCTGCTATGTGGGCACACCTCGAAGGATATGATCCTGAAATGGTTGTTTCGATTGCAAATGTCACCGCGGGTTACAATGCTGCACAACTTGGACCGATACCGCATATAACAGATGAAATTATGAAAGATGCTTTTGAGATTGCTTCTCAAAAAGCTTTAAAATTAAAGGAGGGGAAATAAATGAAATATATGGCATGCGGCAATATAATGTCGGATATGGTCGAAGACGCTCACGGCGTGCGCGGACCGTTGCATATCGGAGGTCCCGCGTTTTTTGCCCTTACCGCTCTGCGGCTTTGGACAAAAGACTGCAAGCTTGTCTGTCAGGCAGGTGCGGACTACGATGCTACTTACGGAAGCTGGATGGATTTGCACGGTTTATCGAGAGAGTCGATAAGGGTCGAGGCCGACCACTGCACCGTTCATGTCCTTAAATACAATGAAGACGGCTCATACGGTCATCAATCAATTTACGGATCGCAAAACCTCGGATATCTCAAAACGACACCGGAACATATTGAGGCTGCGGCGTCCGATGATACGGTAGGATTTTATCTTGCGCAGAATCAGGACAAGGTTTTTTGGAAGAAGCTTGAAGAAGTCAAAAACAAAAAGAATCTCAAGATGATGTGGGAATTGGAAGTTCCCAAACCGGGCGACAATTTGGGTGACAAACTTCAAAGAATTAAAGATGTTATCCACATTGCGGATATGTGGTCATTGAATTCAAATGAAGCTTCTTATATCTTTGATATTCCTAAAGAGAATGACGAAGATATAATAAATGAAATAATGAAGCTTCCGGTTGAGATGACGCTGTACCGCGTTGGTAAAAGAGGCGCTTATGCGGTTACTCCCAGTACGGCGGTATTTTGTGAATCGATAGATGTCACCGAATCGATTGACCCGACCGGTTGCGGAAACAGTTCTACCGGTGCTGCCATGTGGGCGCATCTCGAAGGACTTGACCCTGCGATGGTGGTAGTGGTGGCGAATCTGACTGCCGGATACAATGTGGCGCAGGTCGGTCCTATACCGTATATATCCGACGAAATTATGGAGGATGCGCGCAGAAGAGCGGTAGAATACTACAAAAAAATTACCGGAAAAGAATTCGTGAAATAATCCTGCGAGGCCGATAAGATGCAGCTTTCCACAACAGGGGCAGTTATAATTACTTTAGTTGCCAACTTTTTCTTCATTTTTTGGTATCAGAGTTTAAAACACCTCGAGGATTTTCCGATACCCGCATTTACATTGTGGCTTTATATTTCGAGTTCGATTACCATAGCTATAGCAACATGCCTTTTGGCGCCGTCCGAGATGCCTAACGGGATAATAAATGAAATCGGCGGTAAATGGGGGCTTGTGTTCGTATGTATTGCCGGCGGATACAGCATGGCGATGGGACTGTTTATATCGCTGAATCAGATGCATCAGAAAGGACTGATTGCAACACAGGCGGTGACTGCTTCGATCGGGTCGGTTTTAAACCTCGTATTGTCGTTTGTGTTGGGAGGAATTCCGAAATCAATGTCGCTGTCTCTGGTAATAGTCGCATCGGCTGTACTGCTTTCCGCGAGCGTTATAAGCCAAAGATCGACATATCTGAAACTCAAAGATTTTGAGATTTCCTCGAATTCCAAAGACGTGGCGTCGCAGAATTTAAAACTTATTCTCAGTATGATATTGATGATGGGTTATACCGCAGGGTATAATCTCGGCACCAGGACGGAGAGACGACCGGACGGGTTCCCTCCGATTCTCTGTGTACTGCTGCTCTGTATCGGGTCCTTTGCAGCGGCTATGACTTATGCGTGCGTATCGTTAACAAAGAAGAGGGAATGGAATAAATTCTTTAATTTTAAGAAATACAAGAAACAGATTTTAATGGCTTTGGGCTCGGGAACTGTTCATTACGGAGGAAACCTTGCGGTAATTTCATCGGTGCCCGTGCTGAGCTCCCCCGTCGTGATGTTGTTGCAAAAAGTATCGGCCCTATATACTATTATGTGGGGACTGATATACGGGGAATATAAAGGCACGTCAAAAAAGACGCGCCGGGTGTTATATATCGGAGTTTTCACATACCTATTAGGTGCGATTCTCCTTATATATGCTTTGTACAGACAGGAAATTTAAAAAAATTAGATTGGAAGGTGGAAAATGAAGTATATTGCGGCAGGTAATACAATGATCGACAACGGTCATTATGCGGACGGCAGGCGTGTTACCCAAAACCTGGGGGGACCGGCACCGTTTGCCTATTCGGGGATAAGAATCTGGGACGATGAGGTTCAGCTTATAAGCAATGTCGGCCGCGATTTCTATACAATTTTTAAAGAATGGCTGGACAAAAACAATGTTGACACTTCGGGAATAGTGGCGAAACTTGACACGAGCAATCACATCGATATGTATTTTGACGAACACGGTGATGTGCTGGATATAGACAGCGGTACGGACAAGCGGAACACATATCTGTATGCGGAAAAGATCGGTTACCTGAAATTGTTTCCGGAAGAGCTGTCAAAATTTACCGAGGGTAAGAATGTAAAAGGCCTCTATATGGCGCAGAATACCGACCGCCTGATATGGGAAAAATTTGCGGAAATTAAAAAGAGAGACGGTTTTAAGTACATGTGGGAAATTGAGGGTGCTCATTGTATCGCAAAGAATATGGAAGATATCCTCTTTGCACTTCAATATACCGATGTATTCTCCCTAAATATCGGAGAGGCCAGGAACCTTTTCGAAACGGATGACGAAGACGAGATAATAAGAAAACTGAAAGAACTTCCGGTTGACATGATTTTGTTCCGGGTAGGGAAGAGGGGATTATTTACGATTAAAGAGGGGAAACACTATTATCACGACAGCATAAAACCCGAAAGACTGCTTGACCCCGCGGGATGCGGAAACACATCAACCGGATCCGCCATGTACTCCTACTGTGAAACCGATGGGGATCCCATCGCCGTAGGAATAATGGCAAATATCGCTGCGGCGCTTAATATAAGCTACTATGGAATTATCCCGCATATGGAGGCGGAACGCGAAAAAGCTAATGCCATGGCTAAAGAATTGATATCAAAATATAAATCTAAATAATTAAAAAGGAGTATTTGTTATGTTTAAAGACAGGAAGGAAAAAATTATTATCGGCTTGGTTCACCTGAGACCCATGCCGGGCACACCGTACTACAAGGAAGGCGACTATGACGAGTCAATTGAAAAGGCGCTGAAAGACGTAGCAGCCTTGGTAGAGGGCGGTGCTGACGGCTGTCTGTTACAGACATCGGACAGGATTTATCCGGCAACGGACGATACCGACTATGTCAGAGCGACCTGTTTGGCGTCCATCGGAACCGAAGTGAGAAAAGCAGTCAGCAAGGATTTCATAGTAGGGGTTCAGATTATGTGGAACTGCATTACCCCGTCGCTTGCTGTTGCAAAAGCCTGTAAAGCCGATTTTACAAGATGTACCGCACTCGTCGGAAAAACCGAATCTCCCTACGGCACAATAGTTGCGGATCCTCTGAAGGTATTGACATATAAGAACAGCATATGTATGTCCGAGAACTTTGATATGCTCGCAGAGATTGCCGGATACCATTTTAAAGGGGAATACAGCAAAGAAAACCTTCAAACCCTGGCAGGGCAGGCAATAAGAGCAGGTGCGACAGCCATTGAGATTCTTGATAAAGATGAAGCTATGAATGAGCGGAAGGTTCTTGATGTCAAGGAAGCATTCCCCGATATCCCGGTAATTTTAGGCGGCGGGACGAATGCGGAAAACGCTCAGAGAAGGCTTAAATACTGTGAAGGCGCCCTCGTAGGAACCTATTTTGAAGACGGAAACTGGGGTGGGCCGATAAATCCCGAGACTGTCAAGAAGTATATGGATATTGTCCGCGCCATGTAAACCTTTACCACAATTGAAAAAGCACCCTTTTAATAAAGGGTGCTTTTTATTTTAAAAATCTATTCAACATTAATAAACTCTTCTACGACATATCTCGGCCGCGCTTTAACTTCTTCGAAAGCTTTCCCTACATACTCTCCGATTATTCCCATGAAAATGCTGGAAAGCCCGAAGGCGAACCAAACGCTTGCCAACACAAATGCCCAGCCGGGGATAGTCGTACCTGTAAAACTCAATATCGCCAGGGTCAGCAATCCGATGAAAGACAGAATGGAAAAAAACATTCCGGCAGAAAGAATAATTCTAATCGGCTTCAGTGTAAAGAGAATGATTCCGTTAGCGGCAAGAGCCAACATCTTTTTTAACGGGTACTTGCTTTCTCCCGCAAAACGTTCAGATCTCTGATACTCGATGGTTGTGCTTTTAAATCCGACTAATGTGACCATGCCTCTGAGAAACAGATTGACTTCTTTATATTCGCTTAGAGCTTCGAGCGACCTTTTTCCCATCAATCTGCAGTCGGCATGGTTATATACGACATTAACTCCGAGTTTGTGCATGAATTTGTAAAAAGATTGTGCGGTGAATCTCTTGAAAAAACTGTCGGTAGTTCTGTCGTTTCTGACGCCATAGACTATTTCATACCCGGCAAGATACCTTTCCCAGAACAAATCTATCGAGTTTACATCATCCTGAAGGTCCGCATCGATAGATATTGTGGCATCGCACAGGTCTCTAACGGTCATAAGTCCGCAGAGAAGCGCGTTTTGATGTCCGCGATTGCCGGACAACTTAATACCGGAAAAAAGCTCATTTTCCTTATGGAGATTGCTTATAATTTCCCAGGTGCTGTCTTTGGAACCGTCATCAACAAATACCACCCTGCTTTTTTGTGATATAAGTTTATTTTCAATAAGGTTTTCAAGCTTTTCCGAGAGTCTCTTCGCTGTTTCCGGCAGGACTTCCTGTTCGTTATAACACGGAACCACAACATAGAGAATATCTCCCTTTCTCATTAAAGACCTCCTCTTCGGTTGAACGGATATGCCTTACGATAAAAACAGATGCTATAATTTATCAAATTTACTTAAATAAAAATTGAGCAGAGACTCATGTGAAAACAAACTGCCTTTGCTCAATTCTACAGCAATAAAAAATTCTTTTCAAATTAACCGGCCGACGGCTATACGACAAAGTCGGGAGCGGTTTTTGCGAGATGTTCTCCCATTAATCTATGCCCTTTTTCATTCGGATGCATTCCGTCTTTGCAGAAATATTCTCTGTAATCCCCCTCGTTTACAAAAGCCGATCTTATATCAAGCAGCCGGAGATCCTTGAGCTTGGATATTTCTTCGACGGTATCACTGTAGCTCTTATGCCAAAGACGTGTCGTATCTATATTTCCTCCCAGCCATATCAATATGTTGTCCGCTATAAGACCTTCGGTGATTTGTCTGAAAAAATACGTCGATACAAGCGGAGGGAGGTTGAATAGCACAGGAGCGGTTCCTTTGTTTTTTACTTCCTCAATCAACTTTAAATAATTGTCCGCAAACTCATCGACAGGTGTAACGGGAAGATGTTCCGCCTCGGGATTTTTGGAAATTTCTTCCCAATTAAAATTGCAGTCATTTCCCCCGAATTCAAGTGCAACACAGTTGCTGCCGGTAATATCATCCAGCTTTTTTCGCACGATGGAAAGACCCTTGGTTACGGTACAGCCGAAAGAGGCAAAATTCTTTACAAGTCTGTTGCTTCCCGCGAAAAAAAGGTTTGAAAAACAGTTTTTTATCTGGTAGTATCTTTTTTTTACCGCGTCAAACACGACACCCTTCATTATCGAGTCGCCAAAAAGAATGATATCGGACATATCATGACAACTCCTCTCTTCGTAAGACTATTATGATTTTATAATTATATCAAATTTAAAATATAAATAAACTGTAAAAACCCAACACATCATTGTTTTATTAAGAAAACACTTGATTGACTACCATTATTTGATGTGATAAGATTTCAAATACTGCATACAATGCCTTGACATTTGATTATTATGCGCTGTTAGCTCAGCTGGATAGAGCGTCTGGCTACGGACCAGAAGGTCGGGGATTCGAATTCTCCACAGCGCGCCATCAGACTTTTGTCATTTTCAAAACGGACACACAAAACTGTGTGTCCGTTTTGTGTAGTTTATATGAAGATTTTAGTGTAACAGAAAAAACAGATTATTCACGATTATATAATGGATTTATAAGATGTTTATAATTAAAATTGCCATACTTTTTGTTGAACAAATATGGTATGCTTACAAAAACAATTTGATATTTATATTATTCGTGTTTTTGCAGCTTTACATCGGAAACGGAAAATAAAGTTTATTACTCATGAACATCTGCACTAATTCGTTTCACGATAAAACAGATGGAGGTTATTACTAATGTCATTAATTGAAGGGCGACATTACTCGAGAAAGATTTTGATTGCAATGATAATCCTAAAGTTTGGAGCAGGCGCGATGATGTCGTGCACAGCTAATTTTATTGCACCTGTTACCAAAGACTTTGGATGTCTTGTTAGTGAGTTTACTTTAATGACGAGTATTATGGCAATTTCGATGTCTCTTCTTTATACGGTAGCTGCCCGGTTTTTGAATAAGTACAGAATCGGTATAGTGATTGGTATTGCCTGTATTTGTGAAGGGGTTGGAATAGCATTGCTTGCAACATACAAATCGATTTACTGGTTTTATATTTCCGGCGTGATAATCGGTGCAGCACAGGCGTTTACCGGGCTCGTAGCTACTCCTATAATTGTAAATATGTGGTTTAAGAAGAAAACCGGAACGGTTCTCGGAATAGTAATTGCTGTTCAACAGGCATCGACGATATTATTTGGAATTATTTCGGGACAACTTATAACCAACCTTGGTTGGCGCATGACTTATGTTATTCTCGCTTCCGTTGTTACTGCAACGGCCCCGTTTATGTTCGTGCTTATGAAAAGTCCAAAGGAAGCGGGTTGCGAACCTTATGGAATGGAGGAAATGTCAACTGTTGAAGACTGGTCAACGCCGACCGATCAGTTGTGGGGGCTGACTCTGAAGGAATCATTTAAAAAAGCTGCTTTTTGGATTACCTTGTTGACATGCTTAATGTACAGCTACGGTACCGGAGGGTTCGGCCATTTTGCATCATACTCGACTCTTGAGCTTGGTGAGAGTGTAAATTTCGGTGCGTTAGCCGGAGTATGTATGAGCTTGGGCGGCGTGTTATGCAGTGTTTTGCTCGGAAGAATAAATGATCGTTTCGGGGTCAAGGCCGGACTTGTTTGGGGAGCTGTGTGGTGCACGCTCGGATTCTCGGTGGCCATATTCGCAAAATACAGCAGTCATTATTTGGTGTTTTTCGGTGCATTTATTGCCGGGCTTGCATACAGCATGTATACAGTCCAATGTCCCCTTATCGTGCGCAGCGTTGTTGGGGATAAGCACTATGCACATATTTGGGCTGTCATGATGATTGCAAACAGTTCGATTGGAGGCGGGCTTGCCTTTACTATAGGGCTCTTCTATGACAAGACGGGGACATATGCCGGAGCTTTTATCACTTGTATAGGAATGTTTATCATGGCTTTGATTACCGGTGTGATTGCGGAAAACATGGCGAAAAAATATAAGCCTTATCCTTCTTTAAAAACATAATAGATTAGAATTCTAATAAAGCGCATTATCGTTTCCTTGCTGTTTTAAATCGGGCACACAAGAGTTGTGTGTCCGATTTGTCTAATCCGGGCATGAAAAATTTGGACATTATAAAGTATGTGAGCTGCCGATAGAATGTTTCTTTGAGATTAATTTAGTCCCAGCTTAATCAACCTCATTATATTGTCCATCGCCAATGAAAGGTCGGATATTGCTCTCGGGCGCGCTACCTCCAACGGAACAGCGGTTCTGTTAATGCTGAATACAGCTGAAACACCATAATCAAAAATATCATCGATATCAGATCCGATGTTTCCGACAACAGCGATAACGGGAATATTCTTCTTAAGTGCCCTTTTAGCTATTCCCATTACGGCTTTTCCTCTTAAAGTTTGTGAATCCAGGCTTCCCTCGCCGGTAAAAATGCAATCCGCAGAATCAATAAGAATATCAAAATTTACTAAATCAAGCATAACATCAATACCGGCTTTCAACTTGCCTTTCAAAAAGGCCATTATGCCGGCACCCATGCCTCCCGCAGCGCCGGAACCGGATACATATGATATATCGATACCCAAATCCCGTTTAATGACAGCACTCAGATTTACAAGACCCTCTTCCAAGATTTCCACCATCTTTTCATCGGCGCCCTTTTGAGGGGCGAAAATCCTCGCCGCTCCGTAGCTTCCGAAAAGAGGGATGTCCACGTCGCACATTGCCGTTATGTCGGTTTTATATAATCTGGAGTCCATTTTTGATATATCAACTTCGGATATTTTTTTCAGCGTTTCCCCTACAGGTATAAATTCATTTCCGAAGCGGTCTCTGAAAACTGCGCCCAAAGCTGCTGCGGCGCCGCACCCTCCGTCATTGGTGGCGCTTCCGCCCAATCCTAAAATGATTTTCCTGCAGTTGTTGTCCAATGCGTGGGATATCATCCGACCCACACCGAAGGTAGTTGTTTTGCCTGCATTCCTATTTGTTCCTGCAAGATGTAAGCCTGCAGCAGAAGACATATCCATTACGGCGGTATCCCCGTCTACAATGCCATAATGAGAAACCATTTCCTCAAAATAAGGTCCGCAAGTAACCGAGGAAACCTTTCTTCCCGCTAATGCGGATACAAGTGAGTCTGCACTGCCTTCTCCTCCGTCGGCGATGGGAATGCTCACCACCTCAATATCGGGGAAAAAACGCAGTATTGAATCCTTCATTATTTCGCATATCTTGGCGGAGGACATGGTTCCTTTAAAGGAATCGGGAACCAGTACTATCTTATTCATATACACACCTCCGAGAGACAGCCGAGCCTCCTGTTTTCCCTTTAAAAGGAAAATATGAGAAAGATTTTTAGATTCCGGTAAATATTATGTAAATTCCGTGTCAACATGCCCAAACTACACAGTCCTTATGTTGTTAGAGACGGCAAATTATGCTATAATTATAAAGGTTTTTTACTTAATTACACAATGAATAATAGCACTGCTATATAATAAAAAATTTAAATATGGGAGGTAATATGTCGGTGAATAAAAAAGACTATTGTACGACGATAAGAAGACAGGTTTTAAGCCTCGGCGATTTGGTCGAGCAGCAGGTTGAAAACGGATTTGATGTTGCTCGTCTGAAAGAACTTATCCCCGATGGGATGGATTTTGATAACAGGACCGTTATAATGACCGGTGCCGGAGATTGCTGGGCTGCTGCAGGTGTAATGAAAACACTCATGTCAAAGTTCTTGGATCCTTATCGTTGTTTAGCCCCGGACGCCATGGAGTTTGCCAGAGTTATGACAGCTGAAGACTTGGCTGCCGATGACAAGAATAAACCCCTCCTGATAACGATGTCTGTAGGGGGCGGGACCGCAAGAGTGGTTGAGGCCACTAAAAAAGGACAGGAATTGGGTTTTGAGGTAATAGTGATTACGAATAAGCCCGAATCAAGAGTCGGAAAGTCAAATGAAAAGGTTTTTCCGCTGAACCTTCCTCCATCGGGTGACTATGATACGCCGGGTCTCAGAAGCTACTTTGCTCTGCTCATGGCACTTGCCGGACTTGCATATCGTATAGGCGTAGTCAGAGGTTTGGTAAAAGAAGATGAAGTAGAAAAAGTCAAAGCCGAGATTATTAAATATGTCAAGAACTATGACTTTGAGAAGTGTGATGACGAGATGTTTGCTTTGGCAAAGGACTGGAAAAAGTTTGAGAAGTTTGACTTCTTGGGCGATGATTCCTGTTATTATTCCGCGCTTTTCGGTGCTGAAAAGTTCTATGAAATGTCCGGCACATTAAATGAGTTTGATGATACGGAGAACTGGAACCACATAGACAACCTACTGTCCGATCCGGAAGAAGTAGGAACTGTTTTGAATATTGACAGCAGGTCCAACAGTTATGACAGGGCGGTTGATACGGCAAATCGCGCAAAGGAATTTAACAGACCGGTTCTCGTAATTACCGACGGAGACAAAAATGATTTTCTCGAGGGAATTACCGTATGCAGTATTCCGAAAGCTCCCGAAAACTACAGTTGGATGATAAGTCTGGTAGATTTTATCCCCGCATCGCTGCTCTCCGGATTCCACGGAAAGCTCAACGGAAGATTGCCGTTTAACAGCTTTGACGACAAGACCGGAATATTTGACCCGTCAACCCCGTTTAACGATCCGGATATCGTGACCCGCGGATCGAGTAAAGTCGAAATACATATATAGGAGGATTTGATGAATAGAAAAGACTATGAGGGGCACCTCAGAGATTTAGTTTATATGCTTCCTTCCACATATGAAGGCAATACGAAAACTGTCAGGGATTCAATTTCGAAGACAGTACCCAAGGAAATCATGAAAAACATCGAGCGCATCTTTATAACGGGATGCGGAGACTCCTTTCATGCCGCACATGCTTCCCTTCCGGCATTTAAAGAGTTGTCGGGAATAGACCGCAGCAAGATTTCGGCGCCCAGGTGTATAGAACTCTCCAGGAACATACCGCTTCCGAAAGAGAATGCAGACAAAACTTTGGTCATTGGAATCAGCGCAACCGGAGGTTCGTTAAGGACAGCCGAGACATTGACAAGAGCAAAGAGCAGAGGTTGCGTGACGATGTCCCTTACAAGCAGACCCGAATCGAGAAATGCAAAATCTGCCGATTATACTTTTATTGTGGGTACTAAAGACTCTACCGACAGCCCGGGTCTGAACAGCTACTACTGCAGTCTTTATGCACTTTATGTGATAGCAGCTTTAATAGGGGAAGCAAAAGGCGTAAAAGAAGAGGGCACGGTCGACATAATAATTGAAAAAATAAAAGAATATACCTACAGCTATGAGCCGATATTGGATAAGATAGACGAAGATATGTTTGAACTGGCAAAAGTCTGGAAAGATTACAGAGGCTATGAGGCTGTCGGGGACGGCATAGGTTATGCATCTGCATGGTTTGTAGGAGCAAAATTGGTCGAGTGCGCGGGAATGATAGCGCCTGCAGTCGACTCGGAACAGTGGTGCCATGTAAACACCTTTGCCCATACTCCGGAGAATATAGGTACAATATTCCAAGGCAAAAAGGGTGACGCAAATATGTCGCGTTTGGGTGAGACCGTCAATCACGCTGTGGGAATAGGCAGACCGGTTCTGTTTATTTCCGACGGTACAAAGGAAGACTTCGGTATTAAAGTTGATGCTATCATATACCGGATTCCTTCTCCGCCCGAAGGATATGATTTCCTGATGCCCTTGATGGACTATGTGCCGGGATCGCTGTTAACCTCCTATATAGCCGCCATGAACAACAAAGTCTACTTCAGAAGAGATGATGAACGAAGAGCTGAAGTCTACAAGAATGCGGTTGAAAAACCGATGGTTGTATTAGACAATTTTTAATCTACCGTTTCCGGAGGCGGTGCAGCTTTTTGATGCACCGCCTCTGATTTCTTTATTTTTACTCTTGATTTGGTGAAAACATGTTGAATAGGAAAAGAGCTATAATTGACAGCGTGCTGCTCTCCGGAGCAAGTGCGAGTTTTTATATGGGCATGACAATGCATATGTCATTCGTGGCAACTTTTTTTACATTGAGAGGGTATTCGGCCACTCAAATCGGTATAGTTGTCATGGTGACCATGCTCGTTAATCTTGTCATGCAGCCGGTTTGGGGGTTTGTCTCGGACAAAACCGGGAATATTAAAAGAGTGCTGATACTCATATTTGCACTGAGCATACCCGTTTCAATCTCGATACCGCTACTTCCAAACGAATTCAGATATATGGTTGCCATATATGCCCTGTTTGCCTGTTTCAGGTATCCGATTAACGGCATATTGGATTCGCTGATCAATGTGTCTGCTCTGAAGAACTCCATGATTACTTATAGTGTGGCAAGAGGAATGGGTTCGGCTTTCAGTGCGATAGTCGCTTTTTTCGGCGGTACCCTGCTGGATAGGATAGGCATTGAAAAGGCGTTTCCGATAGAAAGCGGTTTTTATGTTCTGGCTATATGTTGTCTGTTGGCTTTTTCAGGGAAAAATTATAGAGAATCTTCCGACACGGAAGTGATAATTGAAGAATCCAACGAACGTGTTACATTAAGAGAAGCGACAAAAGAACTCATAAAAAACAGAGCGTATATGTTGTTGCTGTTGAGCGTGGTTTTGGTAAACATAGGCACGAAAGCGGCTCTCACCTATACACCGGTTATGATTAATCAATTTGGGGGCACTATATCCGATAACGGATATTCAATGGCAATAAATACTTCGGGTATGCTGCCCTGTATGCTCGTTTATTCTTATATGTCCAGAAGGGGAGTCTCTAACAACAAGTTATATATTTTGGCCTGTATTTTTACAATCGCAAGAATTATGAGCCTTACCTTGGTAAAAACCGTACCGGCACTGCTTGCGGTGCAAATATTGAATTCACTGTCCTTCGGCTTTCTTCAGCCTGCGACGATTGCGGCTATTTCCGAGGTCTCGCCTGTAAGACTGAGAACAACCGCAATAGCTCTAAACACTTCCGTTTGGGGTGCGGTTGGCAGTGTGTTGGGGGGGATGGTAGCAGGAAAAGTAATTGACAATTACGGATCAAAAATAATGTTTACAGGTTGTACTGTTTTAGCTGCTCTCGGGATGATTGTGTTCTTTATGGTTATCAATGAAATGAAATACAAAAAAACCGAAGCATAACAGCAAATTATTTATAATAATATACATTGTAGAGGGAGGAACTAATTGAGAGGCTATTTTAATAAAGGAAACAAAACATTTGACCGAGCAATATTTCTTGACAGAGACGGGGTCCTTAATCGGGATGTTGGACATCCTCACCTGAAAGAGCAATATAGACCGTTTGAGTGTATGGCGGAATGCATGGCGGAACTGTCCAAACTTGATGCTTACATAATTATCATCACCAACCAGTCGGGAATAGCGACGAATATGTATGATGTCAACACCTTTAAAGCCTTTAACAGTTTGATAATTAACGATGTAGAATCGGCAGGCGGAAGGATAAATGCGATATATTATTGTCCGCACTACGACTGGTATAATCTCCCCGATGGTGTAGAGAGGTGCCGTTGTTCCAAGCCCGGACCGGGAATGCTTGAGGAAGCGGCTTCGGATTTTGAATTGGATCTCGGCAAATCAATTATTATCGGAGACAACTACACTGATATCGGAGCGGGAATAAATGCCGGGATGGGTAAAACGATATTGGTTACGACGGGTTCATGGTACAGAAACGGAAACTACAGGGAAGAGCCTTTAAGAGAGAAATATCGTCCCGATTTTACATTCCACAGTTTGCATGAAGCGACACAAAAAGTAATTGAACTATTCAAATAGGTAACGGATGAAGGAAAGATTTAAAAGAAACTTCGGTTCTGAAAGGGATATGACCACGGGAAACGCCACAAACCATATCTTGATGTTTTCTTTACCCATTCTACTCGGAAACTTGTTTCAGCAACTTTACAATATTGTGAACACATTCATTGTCGGCCATAATCTTGGAGATTTATCTCTTGCGGCGGTGGGTGTCGCTTTTCCCCTCCACTCGGTCATATTCACGCTTGTATCCGGGATGGTCAGTGCTTTTTCGATAATTGTAGCAAGATATTTCGGAGCAAAGAATTCTGAAAAACTGAAAAGAACGGTGGCAACTTCAATTGTGCTATCGATCGGATTTACTCTTTTTTTGACTATTGCCGGATTGGTAATGACTGATCCTCTTCTTAAGATGCTCAATACACCCGCGGAGATATTTGAAACCTCAAAGAGATATGTAACCATAATGTTCTACGGATTAATGGCGAATATGGCCTATAATCTCGTTATGGGTTTGTTGAGGTCAATAGGAAACAGTTTTGTCCCCCTCCTCACGATGATTTTTTCGATGGTGCTCAATATTATTTTGGATTTTGTGTTTATAGTTTTATTGAGGCTTGAAATTGAAAGCGCCGCTGTTGCAACAGTTATTTCCCACACGGTATCCGCTATAGGCTGTCTCATATATATCCGCAAAAAAGCACCCATACTTCATCCTGAAAGAGAGAGTTTCAAGTTAGAAAAGGAGCTTTCTTATGATATGAGCTCCCTTGCGATTTCGATAGGACTCGCTCTGTCTATAGTTCAAGTTGGAACCTTGATTTTACAGGGTGCGATAAATGATCTTGGACCGTCCATAATAACTTCACACACAACATCCAGAAGATTGATCGAATTGATGCTGCTCCCCTTGATGACTATGGGACTTGCGACCTCAACTTATGCAAGTCAGAATATCGGGGCATCTAAACCCGAAAGAATAAATATGGGTATAAAGAGTGCGGTACTGATATGTCTTTCCTGGGCTGCGCTGACATCGGCTGTTATTTACTTTTTCGGCGGAGATGTTATTCGCCTGCTCACCGACACAACTGATGAAGTGGTAATATCGACTTCCCTTTCCTACCTGAAACTGCATGTTCCGCTTTTAGCTTTTCTCGGTCCTTTCTTTATTTATCGGCAGGTTCTCCAAAGTATCGGAAACCGGATTGTGCCTATTATCATAAGCACATTGGAGTTGACAAATAAAATAATAGCCACATTTATTTTGGCGCCGCATATCGGTTATACGGCGATAATGCTAAGTGAATCGACGATTTGGGTAGCGGGTGCAATAATTTTGGCTTTGGCGTATTACAACAGCAAACCGATAAAAGAGTCGAGAAGGGCTATTAAGCGAAAACCGAATGTTTGGAAGGAAAGCTGAGCGTTTAAAGGGAGTATCAGTATTGAATAAACTGATAATCAGTTTTTCAAAGACGAGGCCTTTTCAAAATATAGCAACAGCTCATAGAAAAATTTTACGAATTTCAGATGATATGAATATAATATTAAATTGATAAAATACTATAAGGTGAATGAATGAAGCGATTTCACTATGCCTGGGTTATAGCTGTATCCTGTTTCTTAATGCAGGGTGTTGTAGTCGGTCTGATTCTAAACTGCAGAGGACAATTTCTGACGCCGGTCTGTGATTCAATGGGTTATAAAATGGGGGAATTTACCCTATACCTGTTTTTTCAGGGGATAGTTTCCTTTTTCTTTACCCCGATAGCCGGTCGGATTATGTCGGGGGGAAAATTCAAACCGGCTATGATAACTGCAGTCATCATATTGAGTCTTGCGCTCTTTTTGTCGTCATTTGCTACGCATTTATGGCACTTTTATCTTTCGGGAATAATGATGGGACTCTCTATGCCGATGCTTTATGTTTTAGCGGTTCCGGTGTTGACAAATAACTGGTTTGTGAAGAGAAGAGGTTTGGTTCTCGGGATTTCCGCGGGAGCTTCGGGACTCATGGGAGTAGTCGGAAATCTGATTTTGGCGGAAATTATCGAATCGAAAGGCTGGAGAAGCGGCTACTTAGTAATCGGCTTAACAATTGCGATTGTGCTGCTGCCCGTAACAATATTCCTTATTCGTTTAAAGCCCGAGGACAAAGGGCTTAAGGCATACGGATATAATCAGAAGGAAGAAACTGATATATATATCGAAAGTTCGGGTATGACCGCAAAACAAGCTTTAGGCACCGCGTCTTTTTGGTTTATAGCATTGACCGGGTTTTTTGTGGGAACATTGTCGGCAGTTCCGCAACTGCTGCAGAGTTACACGACTTTTTTGGGGAAAGCTTCATCCTTTGCAGCAACGGTGGTATCGGTTGGCATGTTCGGAAATATTTTTTGCAAACTTCTGTTGGGATATATTGTCGACAGACTGGGCAGTGAAAAAACTTCCTATTTTTCAATCTTTATGCTATCGGTTTCAGCCTTTTTGATTCTGTTCCCTAAAAATGAACCGCTCTTGTTTGTCGGGGCGTTTTTTACCGGTATGTCGACGGCAATGTTATCGACGGGGTTCCCCGTGGTTATAAAAACCCTATTCGGAAATAAAGACTACAGTTCGGTTTATTCGTATTTTGCCATGGCCACGGGTTTGGCAAGTGCATTGGGTTTAAGTATATACGGGTTTATGATCGATTACTATGGCGATTATAGGCAAGCCATTATGATGTCGGTGATTATGGGTCTTGCTGCATTGACTTCCACAGTACTTGCCTTTTTGTTAATGAAAAGAAGAAACTTAAGGGAAAACAACTGATATCAAGACGGTTCGGATATATTAGCGGTGAGGTTTGGTATGAATAAGAAAAAGAGCTTTTACCCATGGATTATCATGGTGTGCTGTTTTATCATTCAGGGCCTCAGTGTGGGGTTGGTGTTTAATTCCCGAGGTCAGTTTCTCGTCCCTGTTAGCGAATCTCTTGGATTAAAATTGAAAGATCTGACAATGTATACGCTGTTTATGGGAGTGGCATCATTTGCCTTCATGCCGTTTGCGGGAAAGCTGATAAGAAAAATCGATGTCAGAATCGCAACCGGAGGCTCTCTCGTGCTTTTTGCCGTTTCAAGCATCATTTTTTCCCTTTCAAAAGGGCTGACAGGTTTTTTTATTGGAGGAGCTCTTTCGGGTTTGGCGATGCCGTTGGGATACACTTTGACGATACCGCTTATTTTGGACAACTGGTTTATTGAGAAAAAAGGTTTGGTATTCGGTATAGTATCCAGCGCATCGGGTATATTCGCCGCTATTGCCAACCCTCTTTTGGCCGGGATTATCGAAAAATTTGGGTGGCAGTGGGGTTATATACTCCAAGCTGCGATATTTTTGGTTATAACGGTGCCCATTGCGGTTTTTGTGCTTAGAATGCACCCCGATGACAAGGGACTTGAACCCTACGGCTATGATTCTTCAAAAGGCATCATAGACAGAGGCGAACATTCCTACACGGGTGTGCCTGCAAAGACGGCAGTCAAGAGTTTGACATTTATAATGATTACAATAACCGGAATAATTGTAGGGGTAAGTGCGACCTTTTCTCAAATGCTACAGGGATATATCATGTCACTTGGGAAATCGGCGGTTTTCGCCGCTTCGATGGTTTCGATATCAATGATCGGAAATGTTTTCTGCAAACTGCTTTTGGGAGCAATCTCCGACAAATCCGGAACCGACAAAGCCCTGTATTTTGGGATTGTGATGTCAATAGTTTCGTTCGTCATGCTGTACTTCAACAAAATTGCCCCCTTAATGTACGCCGGTTCATTTATATCAGGCATGGTTGCTGCGCTGTATGCCGGAATTTTCCCGATAACTATAAAAGATCTTTTCGGTGGCAGGGAGTACGGAACGATATTTTCGTATTTCTCGATGGCTATCAGTTTTTCGAGTATATTCGGATTAAATATATACGGAAATATTTTGGATATTTTCGGGGGTTATATTCCGGCCTTGGCGATTTCCGAGGCAGGCCTTCTGTTGGCTTTGCTCACGGCAGTAATTGCATACCGGTCAAAGAAAAAGCTGATCATTACGACGGAAGAACCCGAGATTTAAATTTTGTAAGAAATAATTTTAATATAGGAGGATTAAATGTATAACTACGAAAGTGATTTGAGAAAAGAAATTTTGAGCGTTCCCGATATGGCGAGATTTCTACAGAAATCAATGAGAGAAAATGCAAAATTGCCTTTCACCTCTGAAGAACTCAAAAAATTTAAAAATGTAGTCATAACCGGTTGTGGAGATTCGCTTTGCGCCGCGTATGCGGCCAAGGAGGCGTTTGAGGAACTGACCGGATTGTTTATTGATACGCCGACCTGCCTCGATTTAGCAAGGCACTACGATGTCAGGAGATTTGGAGAACCGGGAGACACACTTGTAATACTTGTAAGCTTTTCCGGAAAAGTTTCCAGAGTAGTTGAAGCGGCTATGAGGGCAAAAAAATACGGTGCAGTTACTATGGCGGTTACACATTTTGAGGATTCCCCTGTTGCCCAAGCATGTGACAGGTTACTGTATGTTGTTCCCGATGAATTCGACCTGCACAGAACACCCGGATGCAGAACATATGTAGCCTCAATGCTTTCACTATTCCACTTTGCAATACATCTGGGAGAGACTATAGGGATTGTTCTCAATCCCGAGAGTTACATTTCCGAAATAGATGCGAATATCGACCTTTGGGATGCGGAAATGGACAGGCTTGAAAAGGAAATGTATGAGCTGGCGAAAAGCTGGAAACCCGTACCGTATTTTGAGGCGTTGGGTGCGGGACCCGAGTTTGCAACGGCTTGGTTTGCACAGGCAAAACTGTATGAAGCGACCGGAGATTTTTCCAGATACGAAAACTTTGAGGATTGGACACATGTTGACTACATTCTAAGAAGAAT
>JGI24710J26742_10000957_pt1 | contig 26845 bp, 17 predicted proteins | sample BioPla2DNA2_FD_26742 | JGI IMG/M metagenome (IMG submission 26742)
GGGTCATTCTTTCCCGCGCCCTGCGGCAAATGAAAAACGATATCGCCTTGACCAGCGCGGGCTGGGAAGAAATTATATATCGCTGAATTGTACAGAAAAGATTAACTCGATAAGTTCTCAAGCTTATTATAATAGCTTCGTCCTGATAAGAAACATTTGTAAATTTAGGTTTATAATCAAATTTTAGAGTCTGTTTTTTTTGCTTTTAAATACTTTAGTAAAAAGTCTTATTCGACAGGTAAATAATTTTTCTCCTCAAAACTGTTGATTTATTTGAAGTTTTGTGCAAATATTAAGAGTGGAGGTTTCTTTTTTAGAGTCATTAAATTGATAAATTTTCAATGTGTAATTTGTATAATCCCGTGTTGTTAAAAACAAACCGACACTTTCTTTGTGCCGGTCGAAGATATATTTTTATACCGATAGGCATTTTAAAGAAATAGGGGTGATTTGGTGAATCTTAATTACTTTTTGTCCGCGTCGATAGTGGTTTCCGCTATCGCATTTGTTTTTGCTTTTTGGCTTTTAAACTGGGTAAAAAAACAACCCTCTCAGAATAAGCGTATAGAAGAAGTGAGCGGTTACATCCGAAAAGGCGCATTTACCTTTCTCAATCAAGAGTACAGGAATTTGGCAAAATTTTCCGGAATAACGGCTCTTTTAATTCTTGTGCTGTTACCCTCTCCAATCTGGAAAGGCGATATAATCGTCAATATTACGATGGCCGTCTCCTATATAGCCGGCACCGTGTTTTCGGCGGTAGCGGGAGTTATCGGTATCCAGGTTGCAACTATTGCGAACGCAAAGACCGCCGAAGCGGCGCAAAAGGGTATAAAGCCCTCCTTTCTGACAGGTTTTCGCGGCGGAGCGGTCATGGGAATGGCGGTTGTCGGATCTTCCCTTTTAGGCGTTGCCTTGGTATTTTGGCTGACGGGAGATACCACCACCCTTCTCGGTTTTTCCTTCGGCGCCTCTTCTCTCGCGTTGTTTGCAAAAGCGGGCGGCGGTATTTTCACCAAAACCGCTGATATTGCCGCCGATTTGACCGGGAAGGTCGAGCTCGGCATTCCCGAAGACGATCCGAGAAATCCTGCCGTCATTGCGGACAACGTCGGGGACAATGTCGGAGACGTCGCCGGAATGGGCGCCGACCTGTTTGACTCCAATGTCGCCAGTATGGCCGCCGCACTCGTCATGGGTTCTTCGCTGGATATGGCAACAAACGGAGCGATAAACGTAATAATGGTTTTCTGCTATGCTGCCATAGGTCTGCTTGCATCAATAATCGGCGTTGCCACTGCGCGAATGGGAAAGACTGACAATCCGACCTTTGCGCTTAACTCCTCAACCTATGTCACCACTGCAATCTATGCGATTCTGACCGCTGTTGCAACTGCCGCTTTCGATTTCGAGTGGCGCATTTGGGGCGCGACAATAATCGGATTATCTGTAGGCGTGTTGATAGGAATAGCCACCGACTACTTTACCGACGATTCCAAAAAACCTGTTCAAAAGACTGCCGCTGCGAGCGAGAAGGGACCTGCTTTAACGATTTTGTCGGGAGTTTCTTACGGATATCTTTCCGCTTTTCCGGCACTTGTCGGAATCGGTCTTTCCGCACTTTTAAGCTATAAGATTTGTGAACCCTTGGGCGAAGGATATGCCCTGTTCGGAATTTCCATGGCTGCGGTAGGTATGCTTTCAATCGTCGGCATGATAATCTCAAACGACGCATACGGTCCCATCGTTGATAACGCCAGAGGTCTTGCAGAAATGGGAAATCTCGGAGACGAGGTTTTGGAGATAACCGACCGCCTCGATTCTGCCGGCAACACCGTAAAAGCTGTAACAAAAGGTTTTGCGGTAGGAGCGGCAGGTCTAACCGTTATAGCACTCTTGGGTGCTTTTTTGAGCGAAGTCAACGCACATGCCATAGTTCTCGGATTGGTTGAAAAAGGCAAGTTATATATTTCGGGATTTGACATAATGGATCCCCTCGTATTTTTCGGTCTGCTTGCGGGCGCCGCAATTCCCGCGGTTTTCAGCGCCATGCTGATTTTGGGAGTTGACCGGAATGCCCAGCGCATGGTTGAAGAAATCCACCGTCAGTTTGACGAAATCCCCGGCCTCAAAGAAGGTAAAGAAGGTGTCGTGCCGGAGTACGACAAATGTATCGAGATAGCGACTACCGGTTCTCTTAAGGAACTCATTCCGGCCGGATTGACAGCAATTCTGGCGACCATCTTCGTCGGATTTATCGGAGGAGTAAAAGCTATAGGCGGTTTCTTGACCGGCAACATAGTTTCGGGGCTTCTTCTTGCCCTATTTATGTCAAACGCCGGCGGACTTTGGGACAACAGCAAGAAGTATATCGAGGCCGGCAATAACGGCGGAAAAGGAAGCGAAGCTCATAAAGCGGCGGTTATCGGGGATACTGTCGGTGACCCCTTCAAAGATACTGCCGGTCCCTCCATCAACACTCAAATCACCGTTGTTTCGCTGGTTGCTTCGTTAATGTCTTCCCTCTTCCTCATGTTCTCTCTCTTGGGTTAATTATTAAAGCGGGTTTTAAACCCGCTTTTGATTCTTTAAAGTCAAGGATGTAAAAGATGACGATAATCGAAAAATTTATTAATATTTTCTTCGGATCTCTTGTAAATATGAGCTCGACCGACATAATAAAGATGCTGGTAATGTGGTTAATCGGTGGGGTTCTGGTTTATCTCGCGATAAAAAAAGACATGGAGCCCTCGCTTCTTCTACCTATGGGATTCGGTGCAATACTTGTAAATATTCCCTTTTCCGGTGCCGTTACTCAGGTCATAGACGGCATAACGGAGGAAGGACCGCTCAGCGTTTTATTCGATGCCGGAATAGCAAACGAGCTTTTCCCCCTTATTCTGTTTATCGGTATCGGAGCAATGATTGATTTCGGTCCCCTGCTCTCTAATCCGAAGCTGCTGTTGTTCGGTGCAGCGGCACAGTTCGGAATATTTATGACCCTGCTTTTAGCGGCAGTAATAGGCAACTATTTCCCCGGCACATTCTCACTTCAGGATGCCGCCGCAATCGGTATAATCGGCGCCGCAGACGGCCCCACTGCGATATTTGTCGCAAACTATTACAATACCAAGTATATGGGAGCTATACTCGTTGCGGCATACAGTTATATGGCACTTGTTCCGATAATTCAGCCCCCCTGTATCAGACTCGTTACCACAAAAAAAGAGCGCCTTATTCGCATGCCTTCAAAGACGAAACCGATTAAGAAATCCGTCCGCATACTCTTCCCCATCGTTGTCACCGTTATCGCGGGCATTGTCGCTCCGAGAAGCGTTGGTCTGGTAGGTTTTCTGATGTTCGGGAACCTCATTCGAGAGTGCGGAGTATTAAACAGTCTCAGTGAAACCGCCCAGAAGGTTCTCGCAAATCTTGTCACTATCTTTTTGGGAATCACCGTTGCGGTAAAGATGCAGGCCGACGCTTTCCTGTCGCTCGAGACACTGATAATAATGGGACTCGGTCTCTTTGCATTCGTTTTTGACACCATAGGCGGTGTTCTGTTTGCGAAGGTTTTAAACCTGTTTACAAAGGAGAAGGTAAATCCCATGATAGGTGCCTGCGGCATTTCCGCATTTCCCATGAGCAGCCGCGTTGTCCACAAAATGGGACTTGAAGAGGATAAGCAAAACTTCCTGCTGATGCACGCCACCGGGGTAAATGTCGGAGGACAGATAGCATCGGTAATAGCGGGCGGGCTCATACTGAACCTCATCGCAAAATAATAAATATTAAACTATTTAGATTTAGGAGATATTTTTATGATAGAAGAAGCCCTTGAAGTAATGCTGTTCGGCATGCTGGGTATTTTTATGATAATGGGCCTTATCATCATTACAATCATGCTTTTAAATAGGTCGGGCGGCATCACAAAAAAAGCCGATGCCGATTAATTAAGGTTGTTGATGAACTCTTGAAATAATCCTGTTTTCATTTCAGTTGTTTTTAATAAAAGCGGGGCATCGAAAAATGCTCCGCTTTTTCCAATATGTTTTTGGGTATTTAATGCATTCCAAGATTAAGCTAAAGGTTAATCAGTAAACCATACGGTTATTTTTAAAAGCAAAATAACCTGATAATGATACTGAAAATGATAATGAGATTGATATTGTTACTGATACTGATATCCCTCTCTTTATATTAAAATTATTTTTTATATTCCTCTGCCCGTGTTTTAGTCGATTTAAAATACATTTTCGCTAAAACATTTAATTCGCAAATCATCCGGCATATTCCGGATTTGCTCCGTTATGGTTACACTTGTTCTGCAGGGGGTTGTTTTCCTTCTTTTATCAGCATTTCTTTTTTCTTTCGGGTGAGTTTTTTTATTTCGTATTCTCTTGCCTGCGCCTCTTCTTTCGTTGAAAACTCCTCGTAATAGACTAACCTGACGGGATTTCTGGACCTTGTATATTTCCCGCCTTTGCCGCTGTTGTGAATGCCGATTCTCTTTTCAAGATTGTTTGTCCACCCGGTATAATAACTGCCGTCGGAACATTCCACTATGTAAGTGTAGTTCACTTTAAACCTCATATTAAATAATTTATTTCAAAAACAAACATCGAGCATCTATTCTGCTTCAGCCATTTTTTCCACAAGCATCGCAAAAGGCAATAATGTGCCCAAGGGCTGCATCCACAGCTGTTTTGCCGGAGGCATTTTTATCACCGTCGTTCTTTCGGGAAACTCGCTCTCATCAATGTCGGATATTGCCGCAGTCATTCTTCCTATTCCCTCAACATATTTTGCCGTTCTGAGACTTCTCTCTGCCGACGGGTTGTTTCCAGAAATAAACATTACCGAAGCGTACTTTTCGGGTTCCAGCTGCAGGAAGTTCACATGTAGCCAATCCTCCGATTCCTCCACCGTACAGACCGTTCCGATGTGTTTATAAACGAGGCTTCGGGCCATCCACGCCACCGCCATATCCGGTCCAGTTCCTATCATTTCGAAGCTGTATATCCGATTTTTTGCTTCTTTTACGAAACTGTCTATTTTTTCTTCTTGATTCAGGGCGGCTTCACAGCAGTTTATCAGATACTCCGCCATATCGCTCTTTACCGCTTTTACCTCATCATCAGCTATAAAACTGTTAGACCTGCCAATCTCGAGCGCTAACAGCATCAGTGCCGTCTGGAAACCAATAAATTCCCCCACCTCTCCGCCGCCTGTTTCGGGAAGTTTCAGAATTTTATCGGCAGAAATACCTTTTAAACATCCCTTTTCATTCGTTATTGCGGTCACTTCCGCTTTATATTTTTCCGCTGCAAGAAGAGCGTCCATGGCCGTTCTATCCTTCATGTCGGAAAAAAGAATAAATACATGCGGAAGATGTTCGGGTTCTTTGTTATCGGTTATATACGCATATTCTTGTGCGGTCATGACTCTTATCCGCTCTCCGCTCCAACCGGTCAGAGAGGAAAAAGCCTGTTTTGATGCCAAAGCTGCGGCATATGCCGTACCGCTTCCCACCAAAAAAGGTCTGCCGAACATTCTAAAATCTTTTTCACTGCAGATCTCTTTGATTCTTTTTGACATTTCGTCGATTAAATTTTCAATTTCCTTTGGAAATACATGACAATAATCCCTATATAGCATTTTTCTATTCCTCATTTTACCAATACAAGCGGCTGTTCGGTAATTGCGTCTCCCAATTTGTCCTGAAGTTCCTTAATATACCAGTTGTTGTCTCCACCGTACCTGTAAAAAGAGACCCCTCTCATTTTTGTTATATAACCCAGGAGATTTCCGAGCGGCATATATTGCATCAGGGGCTTTGCCCATATGAGTTCGGTCGTGGGTATTCTGAACACCTCGGCGGACGAATTAAACAAACCTTCCTTGGCATCGGTTATTACTATGACAGGTCTTCCGATTCTCACCATTGTCTCCACCGTTTCGACCGCGTCTTCGATTCTTCCGTTATCTGTGCTGGCAAACAGGATTGTCGCTATCTTCTCAGGGTTCTTTGCGTATCTGTTTACCCTGTTCCAGTTGTCGATATTTTCATAGGTAGCTATATCTCCGAAAGCCTCGACGACCTTCGCAGCTCCGAACCAGCCTGTGGGATAATCTATACCGCTTGCAACAACCTCCCACTGCCTGTAGTTGTTCCAGATTTTTGATATTTCCCACATACGGTCGTCTACCGAATCCACAAACTTCCTGTCAAACCTTTCGGCATATTTTATAACTTCCTCTCTGATTCTTTCGGTACGGCTTTCATTATATCTCCCTCTTATATTCCCCATCCTTATCGCTATCATCATCAGTGTAAACATGGTTGAAAAATAACTTCTCTGACAGGGTGCATGTTCGGTATATTCACCGCACTCAAATACCGGCATTCTGATATGAAGAGACTTGTCCGTCTCCCGTTCCAACTGCGAATCCTTAACCTTGAAATTGACAATGGCTATTGTCCTGCTTTTTGCTCCGAGCGCCTTTACCCTCATCGCCGCTTCGATGACCCTCGATGTACGACCCCTGCTCGATATTCCGAAAAACAGGGTGTTATCGAAATCCCGACCGTCAAACTGTCTCGATACATCGATTGCCGGAGCGCTGAATGCCGGTATCCCCACCAATTTTTCAAATGCCGTTTGAGCAGCCCATGCCGCACAGAAGCTGTCGCCGCAACCGGTTGCGATAACCCTTTCAGCCGTGAGAAAATCCTTCGGTGTGATGGAATCTATCTCATCAATATTAAGCTCGTAGAGCTTGCGCGCAAATGTTGCAAGATCATAGCTCTCGAGCCGCATAGAATTGTTATAGTCCGCCTTGTTCATCTTAACCCTCAAGTTTTCGCTCAACTTAAAAAACACTTTATTTATATGCCGTAAAGTACAGCGCCGGCTTGAATAAAACAGGATATGTAAATACAATTGTGTTATGTTAAACAGTATATATAAATAATTTAATTTTAACCACTTTTATGATGTCGTAAGGAGGAATCCCGCTTTGGAATATGTCGCTACAGGTTTAAATATGCTGGATGTCTTGGAGATGCCCGACGGCAGTACCACAAAGCCTCAGCTTGGGGGCATCCCCATGTACGGTTACTGCGGTATGAGACCCTGGAGCGAAAGTATTCTTTTCTCCGCAAGGGTTGGAAAGGATTTTTTCTCCCTTTATAACCCCTGGTTTGAAAATAATAAAATCAATCCTTCGGGATTAAATTTTGTCTCGGAAGTTACCCCCTACAGCATTCTCAAATATCTCGATGACGGAAATTACGATGTCGGCAGATTTTTTGAAGGCAGTTGGGACGATTCGGATTTTTGGCGCCCCAAACCTGAAGATTTTATAGGCAAACTCGAAAATACAAAGGGATTTTATCTGACAAGCGGTCCTCCGCCCGAAGAGATATGGAACGGTTTGTTCGACTACAGGAAAAAATACGGGTTTAAAATTATGTGGGAACCGAATGGCAGACACACTTTTCCCGAAGACCGTGAGGCAACTATCAATCTCTGTAAAATGATAGACATGGCATCGTTTAATATAGTCGAAGGCAGCAGAATTTTCGGTACCGAAAACGAGGAGGATCTTATAGAATTTCTCAAAAATCTCGGACCGGAGCTTGTGCTCTTGAGAGCCGGAGAAAGAGGACTCTACAGCATATCCGAAGGAAAGGCCTGGTTTATCCCCTCCACGCCTTTGGAAGACGGTGTCGAAGTTGTTGATGTTACGGGTTGCGGAAACGCCGCAACAGCAGCCGCATGCCTTGCCTGGACCGAAGGGAACAATCCGGTGATGACGGGAATAATGGCAAATATCTCCGCATATTACAACTTCCAGCAGGTGGGCCCCCGGCCTATCTTTGATGACGAACTTATGCAGCACGCAGAATCACTCGCAAAAGAATTGTATTCCTCCTACACATCCAAACCCGTCTGACCCGTTTTATTTTACCTGATTTAATTAAAAAAGCCGGACAAACTTATGTCCGGTCTTTCTATAACCGTATGATACTTATTGTTCTACGGGCACAAAAACTCTACACCTCATAATAGACACGGGATTTTATACCGTCTGTATTTGATTTTATACCGATTGTGTGTTTTCTGTAGAAAGCTGTTCCCAAACATCATATACTTTTGTCACAGCGAGGAGGTGACTTGATGCAGATAGAAATCAAAATCGACAGCAACTGCAAAGAGCCGAGAATTATCGTGATGACCGACAAAGTCACGGAAGAGATAAACGAACTTGTAAAACAGCTCTCCGAAGGTACTCCGCAGGTTATAGCCGGATTTCTCGAAGACATGGTTGAAATACTGAACCCGGAAGAAATCATCAATGTTTATGCTTCTTCGGGAAAAGTCTATGCGAAAACCGTAAATGACGAATACCTGCTCCGCATGCGGCTTTACGAAATCGAGGAGCGTCTTTCAAAACGAAGTTTTGTACGAATATCAAATTCCGAGATAATCAATCTCAAAAAGGTAAAGAGTTTCGACCTGAGTTTTGTCGGCACCATTTGCGTAACCCTTTCAAACGGCACCGTCACATATGTTTCGAGACGATATGTCTCAAAAATCAAACAAGTATTGGGAATATGAGGTATAAAAATGAAAAAACAAATCATCAACAGAGCGCTTTTCGGTATTCCGAGCGGAATAGCCATAGGATATCTGGTAACAATTATTATTTCTGCAATATTTGCAAAAGGTCATTATTCGCCCGCCCCGCCCGAACTCATTGAGAGAATGGGAAATGAAATAAATGCGGTTATTCTCCAAACCATACTTTGCGCTGTAATGGGCGCCGGCTTTGCAGCCTCTTCCGTCATCTGGGAAATCGAGAACTGGAGTATCGCAAAACAGAGCGGGATTTATTTCGTTATTATCTCGCTTATAACTCTGCCCATAGCCTACTTCGCAAACTGGATGGAACATTCCCTGACCGGATTCATCTCCTATTTCGGCATCTTCATTGCCATCTACCTCATCGTCTGGTTTATTCAATACCTTGTTTGGAAACGCAAGGTAAAGGCCATAAATGAAAAAGTCAAGGGAAAGTCCGGCAATTAAAAACAAAGATTTATAGAGGTTCTGTTTCTAAAAATCCATCCTCCTTCCAACTATGATAAAACAGACATATAGGGAAATCGTCCCTATATGTCTGTTTTATTAATAATCTAACTTAAAAGTATATCAAGCGACAAAATGATTATACTCTTCGTATTATATTAACCTCATTAAACTTAGTGTATTTATTAAATCTGATATAAGTAACAATTTCTACGATATAGATATACTAACGATGATTTTTAACTTTACTTTATACAACTGTCTCAAATTTTTGAGTATCGGACACAAAAAGTTCAATTATTCAACGTCTTTTTTAAATTTTTCCTCATAAAATCCGTTTGTATTTATTGCAGTCATATTTGAAAATATAAATCTTATATGACATGATAGATTTGTTGACTGCATTTTCTTTTGAATAATTCTGTTTTGTAATTGAACAGATGAGATTGGTTGAATGGAGGCATTTCATGAAACGAATTTTATCGATTTTATTGACGATTGTTATACTTCTCAGTCTCGCAGGCTGTGATCTCGCTAAACTTCTGAAACCGGACGGTGAAGGGGGAAAACCTAAGCCGAAAAAAGAAGATTATTCAATTTCAGCCTGCAAGGAACCCGATCCGGATGACGTTATACGTTCAAAAAACTTCGGCGTCATTCCGGTAAATCAGATTATTGTGATGTTCGGCGAAGATGTCGACAAGGACACGAGAACAAAAACACTTCTCAGTATCAAGGGAAGAGTTGTTGGTGGATTGGAGGTAATCGGTCTTTACCAAATAGAGGTTGATACGAATACCGAAGAAGAGCTGATTTCAGCCATGGGCGAAATTGAAAAGTTTGAGGGAGTGGAGTCCGTCTTCCCGAATAAAGCTGTCTACACCGTAGATGTTGTGGAGGGCACCCCCTGTACTCCTCTGGACGACCCGGTTTTTTCTAATCCTGCAGCTGCACGCGCCTACAATCAAATAGGCATGGAAAACGCCTGGAAAATCATAAAAAGCCTGAGCGGAGATTTAAACAAAGTAACGGTCGGTGTTTTGGACACTGCATTCTATACCGGCTCGGACGAGTTCGGTGAAAGGTCGAAGGTCAAGCTGACCGGAGATACCACGGAATATCCCCGAACAAACGAGGACGGTACGCTCAGAACCGGCGGGCTTACGCACGGTACAATGGTCGCGCATATCATAGGTGCGAACAGCGAAAACGGCGGAGTGACAGGTATAGCCAGTGTTTTGGGAGAAAAACTTGAAATCAATGTAAAAAATATTTTCACCGGCAAAAGCCCCGCCGCCCGTAAACCGGATGATGATACCGAGGATAAACCTGACGGTGAGCCGGATGGTGAGCCGGACGGCAGTCAGCAAGGCCGTCAGAAAGGTTTTCCTGTAGAATTGCCGGGCGGTTTCCCCGGAAGCACACCGGGTGATACTCAGGATGATTCGCCGTTTGATTTTTCCGACGGATTTTCTATCGAATTGCCTGAAGATTTTCCGGTTGAATTACCCATAGATTTGCCGGATGAAGACGAAGTCGACATTACACAAGTTAGGGGTAAAGACGGCAGAACTTACACCTTGTCGACATTAGTGCGTCTAAAAGAGCAGGTTGAGTCGGGCGCCGATGTTATAAACTGTTCCTTTGGGCCGGAAAAGCCGCAAGATTCTAACGAAGAGGAATGCGAGGCCTATAAAAAATTCTTTGAACATATGAACGAAAAGCATCCGGATGTGGTGTTTGTCGCTGCAGCGGGAAACGAAGCGGACGAGAACAAAGAAAAAGGCGCGCTTAACGGTAAAAACTATTTTCCGGGCGGCATAAATTCGCCCAATCTCATTACCGTCGGCGCTCTGAATAACGACGGAACAAGAGCCCAATTTTCAAACTTCGGGACGGACGATGGGGAAGTCACTCTTTCGTCATTGGGTGTGAGTGTAGTTCTGGGTTACGGAGATGACAAAAAACCCGTTATGAGCAGCGGGACAAGTTATACCGCCCCGCAGGTTACTGCCGCCATAGCTTTATTAAAATCGCTAAAACCCAATCTCAGCGCGGAAGAGTTAAAAGAATTGCTCAAGGAAACTTCGGCCAAAGGCGTTCACAATAAGAAACCGGGCGAAGAAGATTCAGATGATAATCTTACCCCTATTCCTGACGGGATGGGTGCCGGTGTGCTTCGGGTGGACAAAGCCGTGCTGAAAGTAATAAATATGATTCGCGAAGAGAATAATCAGCCTCCCCTCAGCATGGAGCAGGCTCTCCGTTACAGTTCTGTGGATCTTGTTGCAGAGGGAGAAGGTTCGGAATATACAATAACCGCTCAGATTCCGAGCACCTTGTCGGGAGCCGTCGACGTGAAGATTGAGGTTTTCGGTCAATATATACTCAATGGAGATACCGTTCAGCAGGTGGAGGAAGGCGGCAGTGCTTCCTGGCAACTTAAATTTACCGAAGAATCCATATATATCGTAGTTACGAGACTTGACAGCAATACCTGTTCAACTCTCACGCTCGAAGCGGTTAAGGCGCCGACATTGGCGGAACTTGAGGGCGTTTACGATGACGGTGTTCTGCAACTGAAAGACGTTTATACATCGGAACAGTTCTTGGCGGATTTGGCAAGCGGTGATGATTCCGGGACAGGTTGCGACCTGGAGATTCTCAATTCTTTAAAAGAAAGTATAGGAGAGTCGGAAGCATGCCCCTTCGCTATTTATGCGCAGAGCGAAACGGAAGGTATAATGCTGCTCTCTGATGACGAAGGAGACGATCTCTCATTTACCTATAATCCCGCAAACGGCATTATGACTTTTAATTCCCGCCATGTAGAAAATTCTTTAGTGGTAGGCGAACTTACAGCTTCATATAACGATGACGAAACCCATGTATCCGTTGCAGGAACACTGAGGTGGACAGCTCAAGGCGTTTCGGAAGATGACTTTTATTTTGATTTCGGTTTCACAGGCAGCAAGCCTCTGCAGTAAAGGATTGTCCCGATGTATCCCGAACTCTCATTCTCACTATTCGGATCGGCATATACCATATTTTCCTACGACCTCTTTGCCGTTCTTGCAATACTTTCCGTAATCTTGCTCACGCCGCTTTCATTTATGCGGGCAAAAAAGCCGGTTCTTAAAGGGGTGGCTTTGAGTTGCGTTTTGCTGATAATTTTTGTTGTCGGTTCGCGTCTTCTCAATTATTTTATAAACCCCGCCCAATACGGTGACAATTTTGCCCTGACTTCCCTCGGCTTCAAAGGCTTTTCACTATATGGAGGGCTCATTCTCTCGGGTCTGACGCTTCCTTTTGTGTCAAAGGCATTCGGAATAAAATCATTGGAGGCGGCGGACAGGTTGATTCTGCCCTGCGGTATAGCCTTCATTCTTTCCCGCACAGGATGTTATTTAAACGGTTGCTGTTCCGGCAAGTCCACAAAAAGCATATTGGGTGTTGTTTTTCCCCTGCGGAAGGCGGAAAAGCTCATTATTGATAAATTGCCTTTCAGTTTCGGCTTCGACCAAATTCGCGTTTATCCCACCCAACTCTTTGAACTTATAATTGCGGCTTTGGGGCTCTTTTTAATTCCTACGCTCTCCAAAAGATTCGGTTTAAAGACCGGTTCGACAGCCCTTTTATATGCGGTGTGGTTTACCGCCATGCGTCTCGGTGTGCTTCCTTTTCGTTCTCTTCCCTATGCTCCTTTTGTAGTTGATGTTTTTTATCCGGTCGTCTATGTCGCCATCATCCTTTTTTGCCTTGCTCTTTTCTGCAAAATAAATTTAAATACCAAATCACCAAACGGCAAAACAAAAATGCCCGAGTAGATATCTTTTCCTCTCTTTGCGCTCTCCCGATGTCTTTATTTTAAGCCGCAACAAGATTCTATTATTTACCTGTATTTAAAAACGGAATATCCCCTTCGCTTAAATCGAAGAAACCGCTTTCATATCCTAGACTAAACAAAACCAAAACCGCCTGCAAAACCTGCAGGCGGTTTTTCTTTGCTTGATTTTGTATGCTCCGAGCAGACAAATGAAAGAGTGCGGAGTATTATAATAATGCAAAAGACAGTTTTCCAACCGAAAGGAGAATTATTTTATGAAATATTCAAAAATTAAAAACGTCCTGCTTGCAATTATCCCGGCATGCGTCTTTTATATCTACCAGGAAGCGCAGATCAGATTGCGTATGATAGCTAGTATAAACTTCCGTCCTCTATCTTATAAACTCTTCAATATATTCGCGCCTTGCCTGGTAGGATTGATTGCGTTTTTCTTAATCGCATACGCCTATCAAAACCGTCATACTTTAGTATTTATCAGCTTGTTTTGCGGCGGGCTTTTAGTCAATCTGCTTTATATCGTCACCGAGTTCGGGCTCTTCGGGCTACACATGGCTGCGATAGAGATGAGCAGCGCTTCACAAATTGCCTATCTTCTAATGGGCGCTTATCTGGCAGGTTTTTGGGTATCCCTAATCAGCTATATTGTTGAAAAAAGCAAACAGCGCAAGTAAGAAAACTCTATAAAAACATATATCTTTACTTCTGCATAGGTGTAAAATAAAAAAGGCTCAATAATTTAATTTTGTATGCTCCGGGCAGACAAATGCAAAATTAATCGGTCTATAATTAAAATTAAATATGAAATTCGAAACCAAAAATATAAAGGAGGAACCCCATGATTAAAGCTTATAAGGATTATTGGAGGGGGTACGCTGATTTTTCGGGGAGAACGAGCGTCTCGGGCTACTGGTGGTTTGTACTGGCGAACTTCATTGTTACCTTCATTTTGTCATTTATTCAGTCGCTCTTGTTGACGTTCGTCGGCGACCAGACCGCCGTCTCCTACCTGTTCGCATTTCAGCTTATAAATATACTGCCCTCCATTGCCATTGTCGTGCGTCGTCTGCGCGATGCGGGATTGAGTTGGGCAAATATCTTCTGGATGTTTTTGCCGCTTGCCGGTCCCATCATTCTGATTGTAAAGCTCTGCAAACCTTCCGTTCCCACTGCATATCTGAACATCAGGCAAAAATCTCCCCCGGAGCTCGGACCCGGGTACATCGCTGCAGGAGTTCTGCTGCTTTGGTTCGCTTTTGAAGATCTGGCGCATGCCGCTTTTGCAGGGGTTCTTGCGGGCAGAAACATTTTCTGGTGGTTGTCACTGCTTTCAACATTGGCGCTCGCAGTTCTCCTCTTTATCGGAAAAAAGAACTTCGGTCTCCTCATTCCTGCGGGAATAAAAATGCTGCTCTCTTTCAAGTGGCTGTTTCCCAAACCCGGTATTTCCAACCTGCTTAACCTGGCAGCCTGGATATCGGTATGTGCTCTCATGGTTATAACCATATTCAAACTCTCGCAAGACAAGACTTTGCTGTCAGTCCTGACATACCTGCCTGCCGGACTGTTTTTCGCCAACAATATATACATTTATATTCTCAATCTGACAAGCTATACGGCAGACGGAGCGTATATTCTCCTTGTGACTCTCAACTTTTTGGTATCTTTGCTTTGGGATCTCGCCTTCCTGTTTCTCGCCAGATCCCTCACACTGCCTCCCGTCGAGCTTCCGTCCACACGTCAGCCCGCATATTCTCCCGCATACGGAGTGCAACCCCTACCGGCTTCGCCATATAGTCTTCCCCCTGCTCCTCCACAGCATCAGGCGCCGGGCAGCTTCCAAAACGTTCAGCCCGCAAGCTTTCAGCAGACCGGACAAGCAGCTCATCAAGCAAACGCCGCCTGTAATCACGAATGGGTTTTTCTGAAAAACAGCTGGTCGGAAAGATGTGTCCGATGCGGAAAAGTTGAACCTGCGAAGTTCAGACAGCGTGCAACAGGTCTCTCCTTCCCGATGGCATGCATACCCGATAACGATTTTGAAATAATCTTGACAGCGCTCCAGATGAAATCCATGATTCGTTCCTCTATTAACGAGGTTCAAAACGAATTCAGGACATTAAACGACAAGCTGAGATTCAACAGGGAATACATGCTCAGCAAGGACGAATGGAATTCGGTCTTTCTTTCCCTCTCCACCTACGGCTCCACCTCTCCGTCCGAATGCCCACCTATTTTCGCCGCCATGCTCATACCTGATAAACAGCAACGCGTAAAGAGCTTCCTCTTCGACAGATGGATGTCGATGATGTAAAAAGCAGAGAGTGAACAGAACAAATTTCCCTTCGTTTACATAAGAAGAAACAACAGCCGCTGATACAAAATTGTATCAGCGGCTTAGTTCTGCTTCGGTCAAGAGCATCGTATTTTCCTTATGTATTTCAATTTCCTTCCTTATCCCGTTTAATTCTCTCCAAAGCTTCTTCCCCTAAACGCTCGAGAGTTCTGCCTTCAATCCTCAGATCGCGCCCCAATGCGGCGGAGGCTATGTTGATCAATGCGGTGCAGATGGGGGTTTCGACGTTAAACTTCAGTCCCAGAGTTTCAAGAAGAACGAGTCCCTGGGGGACGTCCTCCGAAATATATCTCGAATCTACGACGGTCGGCCCTATCGCGCGGGTAGGCATTCCGGCATACCAGAAGAATACTTCCTTCGCATCCCGTTTATCATCCAGCGTGTTGCGGAATTTGCAGGCTTCCACATAGGAAAGACGTTCACAGCCAAGCTTCTCCATTACATCCATCTTCTCGCTGTCAAGCGCTTCGAGAATGCGCCAAACGCTTGGGGTAAAAACTTCGTGGTACATGCAATAGTCACCCTTTGTCTTTTCAATGCGGGGAATGCTCATAATTGCTCCGACGGTGTGGACAATCAGATTGGGGTTGTGAAGCGCCGCCTCCAAAACTGAAGGAAGATATACGAAAGGATAGTCGATTTGATCCAAAATCTTTTTGCCTTTTTCCATATTGCTTGCGGGGTAGATGCCGAGCGGATTGCGCACATTGCGAAAACCTATCCTCACCGTTCCCGGTTCGATAATTCTGCAGTCCACAAAGGAGCTTTGCGCTTCACAAACGGTTAAATCAATATCGGAACAGTACTTTATAACATAGGCGGTGGAGAGATAGCCGGGATTTAACAGCAACATCTGCCCGTCACGAAGATAGGGCTTTATGCGTTTTATCAAATCTTCATGGTAGTTGGTCTGGATATATATAACAATCAGCTCGCTTTCGCTGATTTTTGACAGATCCCTCGTTACATTTTTGATTCGGGCTGTTGTCGTTTCCCCTTTTTCAATAATCTTAACCGTTCCGTCGTTCTCGACAAGATAGTTGAAATCTTCATCATGCATTGCATGGGATGTTTTTATTAAAGTCACATCGTGACCCCATAAACTCAATTCCGCCGAAACGGTCGTACCGCAGTTTCCTGCACCTAAAACGGATATCTTCATGCTCCCTTCCTTTCTTTTTAAATAGATGTTGTATAATCAGTCGGTAAATATCGGTTCTTTTAAAAAAATCGTATTGAGCACCGATTCGGTGAGATCACCGAAAAGCGGACCACAGCTCACCTGATTCATCCCCGGAGCGCCGTTATATTCGATAAACAGCGGATCTCCGGCCTCATCAATTGAAAAATCCCAACCTATAATGCGGAAATGAGGTATGGTTTTGTGGGTTTTGCGAATCGCCTCCAGCACCCTTTCGTACGAAGGAATCGTTATCTCGCTAAAAGCCGTTCCTCCGGGATGATGTGTGAACCATTGGGCGTCTGAATTTACCGCCTTTTTCTCAAGCTGCCCGTCGGGTTTAATCGGGCAGGCAATTCCGCCCTGAGACACATTGTCGAGGCGCGAGCCCGCCACCCCCATGCGCAGGATAGCGGAGGAGATGTGAACCTCGCCCCGAAACAAAAAGGAAATTGCCCGAATGGTATTGAGTGAATCGGGGTGAATGGACGCCAGCACTTCATGCTGTGACGCTACCTCCTGGACAATGTAATCTGAACCGTAAGCCTGCATCAGACTTTTAATGTCTATCCCCTGATTTTTATCTCTGTCATAGAAACGGATATCGACACCCTCTCCGCTGTGTATTGCCGGTTTTATCACAAAGCGTTTTTCAGACTCCAGGATGGACTTTGCCTCGTTAAAACCGATAATCCTGTCGGAATCGTCATAAAAACAGTGGTTGCTGTTTCTGAGGATTGCGCGGGGTTGTTTAAGATGGGGGAAAAGGCGGTTATAAAAACATTTATCGGTATACGCCTGACGAAAACCCGGCCGGTTCATTGCGGGATAAATTCTTTTCCAGTAGAGTTCCTCGGGAATATAACGCGGGTCATACTCTCCGTCCTTAAAACAATAGAGGTCGTACCACATTTTTTTCGGTTTTATTCCATATCGTCTCCAAAAGGGCAGTACCTGAGAACGAAAAAGCTTTCTGCTGCCCCGATAACCCCCTTTAAAATCGGCAAGTTGCCTGCGGCAGGAAATCCTCGATTTTCTTGCCTCCATAAAAAGATCTATCTTTCGGTAAACAGATTTGCCGATTCTCTCCCATCTTCCGGCACGATTAGTATTCATATGCATATCTGTCCTCCGTTTCTTTTCTGAAAGATAATTCTTTTATTGTCCTTCTCCCGCCGCCCTCCGTTCCACCTTCTGCAGACAGTTGTTCTTCGATATCCTTTTCGCTTTAATGCCGTTTATAATTTTTGTAATATCAGTTTTTTATCAGGTTAAATAATGCTTTGCTCTGTTGCATGTAGGCTGTTTTCCGAAAGCGTCTCCGCCTGCCGGGCGACTTTGTCTATCAGTTCATAAAAAATCTCTCTGTCAACCTCCTCCATACTTGAGGTGACATCTTCGTTCCAACCTAAAAGAACCTTTTCTATTTTAGGCAAAAGTTCAACAGCTTTCGGTGTAAGAGAAACCAGGTGGGAACGAATGTCTTCCGGGTTGATGCTCTTAGTGATTAGTCCGCTGTCTTCCATACGTCCCAACAACTTTGCTACCGTGCTTTTATCAAGTCCGAGCGTATTACACAGGTCGGTCTGAATCATATTGCTGTTCTCGCTGAGGTGTTTGAGCAGCCTCGCCTGAGCGTATGAAAGCCCTATTTCCTTGAGCCGCGCATTTAATCCCATGTTGGTTTTTCGATGCAGCAGGGATATTGTCTGCGGCAGATCAATGATATCCATCCTTTCCATCCTCCGACACTTAAATCAATATATTTATTAAATCGACAAGCGTTAAGACAAAAGATTGCTTAAGAAATATCATCCCCTGTATAAAGTTGGCTTGCCAACATTATACAGGTTTTTTATCTGCTTCGTCAATTAATTAACCGGGTTGACTCTTCTAAAAAAATCAAAAGCTCGGTCGCAAAATCCTCATTTCGTATCAACTGCTCTGTTCTTTTGACATGTACAAAAAGTCAAAGGGCGGATATGGATATCTGCCCTTTATTTTAGCTGTCCATAATTTTTAAAAATCATTTGTTGCAGGTTACGCCAGTTGCTCTCGACAGAAATACACGGTTTGTCAGAATGTAGTGTCAAATTTTGCGGTGACAGAACCGCTGACCGAGAAGAGGAAGAGGTTTAGGCTGTATGAAACTTCGGCGGAACAGGAGAGTCTCCATTCTTTCTTCGGCTTTGATACCGATTCCAGCGATCCCCTTGCGTCAAGGTAGAAGCTGATGATATTGAAGCGTTTGCCGCCCACCTTGATTCCGCCCTCGAGCCCTCCTTTCAGATAGAGGGTGAGATAGAATCTTTCTCCGTATTCTTCATGGTCGGCATAGTATCCTCCGTCCGCTCCCGCATAGATGTAGCCTTTCAGATAGACTATGGCGACTTCTATACTTCGTTCAAATCCGAACTCAACCTTTGCTTTAATGATATTGGCGCCGTCGTCGGACAGGCGGAAAGCGAGTCCGAGTCCGACGCGATAGATGCTGACGTTTCCGGCGAGTGTCTCGGGATAACCTATACTTACTCCGAACAGCTTGGGGCTGAATTCAAAGCCCAGTGAACCGCTTAGTTTGATGGCGATTATATCGATTTCGTTGAGCGTCATGTTAAAGGAGAAATACCTTTCGGGGTGACTGTAGAGGATGGTTACGTCTCCGACATGTCTGAATCCGTCGCTTGACGGGTCGAGAATCACATTGATATCCAGCGGCAGATACAGTCCTCCGGACGCCTCGACTATCGGACCGTTTTCAAAACCGAAGTAGAGGTCACGCACCTGTGCGATTTTTTTGATGTTGAGCGTGCCGCGTATTGCCGCCGAGAAATTCCCTTCCTCTGAGCGGTCAACCTCCATATTTGTGATCAACTTCTTCATCTCATTCTTCTTTGACGGGAAGATGAGATGTTTGTCTTCATCGCGCTCGACGACCATGTTTCCGGATACCAGACCCGAGAACTTATCCATCGAACCGACGCCTATATCCAGCTCCTTCTTGCCTTCCTTTTTCAGCATGCCTATTGCGAAATAGCAGCGCTCGTTGTCTACGTCGTAGCCGAAACGGGTGATGGTGTCGATAGGCAGTTTACCAAGACTGCCCAGAAATCCGAGTTCAAGATTTTCCGTCTCGAATTCTATCAATCCCTTCTGAATTTGCTTGGTCTTCTTCTCCGCTTCTTCGATTGTCTCCTTTATATCCTCATCGGCATCAGCCCCAAGCCGTGTGATTTTTAATCCGGACTGATTCAAAGCGGAGGAGGTGTTCTTGGTGCCGGTTTTGCCCGGCGCATTATCAAGCAGTTTGGGAACCAGCACCCCCTTGACATCTATGCAGTCGTCAAAACTCGTGTCAAGCACCGAGAAGGATTTATCGTATATGACAACCGGCTCTTCGAGTTTGGAACTCTTCAGGGTATCGATGGAGATACAGTCGGTTGTTTCCGTGCCGAGCGCGAAAGTCTCGGAAAGCAGGACCGAACCCCAGAGGGAGAACCGCGTAGGCGTGTCTTTCTTGACCGTGCCGGAGAGATATTCGAAATTTATTTCGCGGACATCCATAGAGAAGCCCTGCATGTGTACGGTCGCCGCTTTATCCAGCGTTGCCCAGGCGTGCAGTTTGTCTTTGTTTTTCCCGGAATAGGTGTCCGTCTTATTTGCGGGAACAATCATTGTGGAAAACGTCAGCGGATCGTCGAATTGAATCTCCGGTGTTTTAAGCTCAACTGTGCCGTTGAATCGCATGCCTTCGGGTTCGAGGAATCCGCCGTCTATTTTAAGGTTTGTGCCCAATCCGACAAAGTCCTTAATCTCGGTGGGGGCAACGGAACAGATAAACTGCCCTGCTTTGGCGTTCCCGTTGTCCTCCTTGTTGGTATAGAGTTTGACCTTGACCCGGTTGTTGTTGAACAGCTCCAGCGCAACCTCGGCGTTAATCTCAAGGTTGACTTTATTGGCGTACATGTCGAGCAGACAGTCATAAACCGTTACATCTTTGAATCCTCCCAGTCTGTCACCGAAGACCGCCGGTACGCCTTTTTTGTTGTACAGGTAATTCTGATAGTTAAATCCGTTGAGGTCGTAGATCATTTCGCCTTCCGCGAGTCCGAAGGTGATCGGTTCATTCTTGGTCGTCTGCACGAAGGCGGTCGGCAGTTTGAGATCCCCTCCTTTGAAAACCATCCCGACCCAGAAAGGTTTTTCCGTTTCCTGCGGGGTTTTGGTGCCCTCTTTCACGGGGAAGGAGGCATCCCTGTCGAGGTCTATGGTAATTGACGTCGGAGTGACAATTATGCCCTGCGCCCTCTGATCCTTTATTTTCAGACTGCGTTCGGCGACACGAACGGGCGTGAGATCGGCGGAATCCACCAGGAAGCCTTCTCCCTTCCAATTATTTACGGAAAACTCTGCAAATGCGCACTCTTTCTGCAGTTCGGGATCATTCGGGACGATCAACAGACCGTTTTTTTGCACGGTTTGTCCGAATTCGAGCAACAATTCGTAACCCGAGAGGTGACCGTGCTTTTCCTCGTCATATTCGGGGTCCATCAAATAGTCCATGTTGTTGACAATCGGATGTTTGGGAGCATAGCTGCCGGCAACTCCGGGTCCGATATAGTCGGCTTTTTCAAAAGGCAGTATTATTTTACCCTTTATGTATCCGGCATCCGTGGGTTCACCCTTTTCATAGACAATGCGGGCATCCACCCGAAGACCCGCTCCGCCCGGAACCAAAAGCTGAAGGAACTGTCCGCCATCAGGCGTGGGCTCCGTCTCCAGGGCGCCGTTGAGTCTTCCCTGCGCGTCAACAAACAGGAGAGCCGTCTTCATTTTGATGCCTTCATTGTTCAGCGTTTCAAGCGGCGCCTTCAATGTCGCTTTTCCGCTTATATACAGCAGATTCTCAGATTCTCCGTTGCGGTTGAGGAAAATCTCAACCCAGTCGGTTTTTTCCAGAGTCAGTCTGTCAATCCGCACCGGCGGGAGCGCCGATTCTTTTCCTTCCGGAGGAGTTACCGCAAGGGAAAAACGGGTGTTGAAAGGAGCATCGGTAAAGGCAAATCCCGCGAGATTTCCTATGAGATTTTTGCCGGGATCTCTGTTTTGCACAAAACCGCTTGCCTTACCCTGTTCCCCGAAGGGGATGTTCAAAGAGCTGATTGTGACTCCGATATCTTCAAACTTATAGGGTTTATTGACATAGAGAATGCCGCCGGAGAATATGGTCATTCCGTTTTCTTCCGTGAATTCCGCATTGGTAATGCGAACCGGGAGAATCTGACCGTTTCCGTCATCTCCGAACAACAGTTCCGCACTGCCCACGTATCCTACATAATGGGTTATCATATTCTTCGGCGTGTTCAGCTGTATATTCCGAAGTTCATATCCGGAAAAATATCCCTCCTCATTGCTGTAGACTTCCGGCAATGTGCCGATATTTTTTATATCGCCCGTTTGGCTGTGAGTCTCATAACCGGTCCGCCCCGCTGACGGCACGGATAGATGCTGAATGCCGGGGGTTAAATTCTCTTTTGACGGCAAAAAGCTATTGGCGGAATCCGGCTCTTCCGAAAAATAGACCAGATTTCCTGTATCGTATTGGTCTAAGGAAAACGACGGTTGTCCGATTGTTATTGAAAAATACTGCGTATCCGACCCGAAAGCATTCCTGGCAATAAGATATCCGGTATAGGTTCCCGGGTTAATATCGGGAGAAACGAAGAGTTTTTTAGCGTAGATATCATTTTCAAGCATATGGGTAGCGCTTACTCCCGAAGCATCCTCCAGCCTCATTGTATAAATCATGGGCTCGTCTCCGGATACTCCATAAGAGATTTCTCCGCCGTCTCCAAAGGGGAATATAAACTCGCTTCCCCTCAGGAAGAGGCTGGGCGGGGCACCGTCGCCTTCGCTTGTATTGACATAAACCCAATATGAGCTCTGCCGTACCTGCTTCGTTTTCGGCCGTGAGTTTTACCTCATATTCCCCTATCGGCAATGTATCGGGTATGAGGATTTCTCTCGGGTCTTCTGAAATCGTGATACCGCTCTCTATCTGTTCAATTCCGAGCTGAACCGTAACTGTCAATTCAATCGGTTCCGTTCCGGTCAAATCGAAGGGAATATTAAGAGATCTTCCCTCGATAGTCGAATACTCGAGCGGGTCCATTGCGAGCATCGGCGCTTCCATTACTTCCTGCTCGGGAATCTGAGTCTTAGGAAGTTCAATCGTCACATCTTCACGGGCAAGAATCGGTTCGGAAAAATCACTCAAATAGCCGCCTGTATCGAGCACTCGCACTTTGTACCAATTGGTGGCTGCCCGGTCGGCCTTTGCGTCTCTCCAGTACGGATAAAACAACAGGGGGCTTGCCTGCACATAGGTGCCGTCCTTCTCCGTCGAATAGTATACGATGTATCCGACCGTATCCTCCAGACACTGTTTCTTGGTAAGACCCTCCATGCGCGGTTCATTCCATGTCAGGTCTATGGATGCGAATTCACCGCTGCTGATAGTAAAATTCAAGCCTGTAATCGGGTCAAAGGGCCGATTTCTCCGCGGTGTCGCCTTGACAGGTTCCGGCCTCGTCGAACCCAACTCGTCATCATTCCAGGCCTGCACCGTATAAAGGTAATGCGTACCGTAACGAGCGTCATAATCGATAACGGATAGCGGCTTCATCAGACCGGTGCCGGAATCTGTCGTTTCCTGCGTATCTTCGTCGACGGGGATTTCCGCTATCTTTTCCCACCTCACGAGCTCCATCATGGGAACGCTGAGCTCGCTATAGTCGGAAACTGCGAGAGGCCCGAATTTGTGGATAATCTTTGAATATGTATCTTGAATCAGAGCAAAGTCAGGTCCCGGAACCTCCTCGATAGCGGAAAGCGGATCCGAAAATTTCATCGTCTTGAGGCCGCCGAGCGAGTTTATCAAAGGCCGCAAGTTCAATTTAGCCGCCGAATCAGTGCTTTTTTGCAACATATCGGAGAGAAATTCGTCGTTCTCCGTCGGCGTGCCGAAGACATACCCTAAAATCTGCGGGTCAATCATCTTAAGCTGATGCTCTTTTATTTTGGGAATTTCGGCACGGTATACTTCATAACGGCAGCAGTACGGCACGGCCGAGAAATTAATCTCTACGCCGTCTTTTCTGGAAAGAGGGAGAAGCATATTGGGTGTCTGCGGCGGCTTTGTGGACGGCACCCTGAAATTTTGGATGGTTCCGACACTCGACTCCACCCCCCAAGGGGAAACCGCCGTCACCTTGTAGTAGTAATAATGGGCATGGCTCTGCTCGACGGGATCGGCGTACTTTGTTTCGAAATTGAGGTCTTTTACCATAGTCCATTCCAACCCGGACACATCGACAGGTTTTTTAAAGGAAGGCACTTCACTTCGGTAAATGCGGTAGTACTTGACCTGAAGGTCCGACGGCTGATCCCACTCAATCAGGACAAATCCGCCCTCGGGGTTCTCATTTATAGGCACGCCGTCTACATACGGCATCAAAGTCTCAAGCGAAATATTGCCGGATTTCCATGGAGAAAGCAGAGACGGGAAACCGCTTTTTTCTCCTTCCGTTTCTTCAGTATCGGAATTTTCCGGCAATTCAGGGTTCTCTGCCGGTTCATCAGTCTCCGGTTCCAAACAGATGAGAAACAGGTTTACACCGCCTTCCGCAGGATTAAGTCCCTGAACAAGGAACTGATTTTGCACAAGCGGTTTTTCATTCAGTTTTGTCCATTGACCGAGAGACATCAACTCTTCGCGGTCCAGAGTATTGACATCCTCAAGAAGCGGAGTCTCTATTTTGGATTGGTAAACGGCATAGCCCGCAAGGTCATCACCGCTGTAGGCGGGCCATTTGAGCCTTGCCGAGCCGTCGGGAAGCACATCCTTCCCCTGCACTCCGATGAAGATATGTATGTACTTCTGTTCGGGAAGGTTGTTAAAGTACGGTGAAAGAACCAAAGGCGCTCCCCGGGATGTAAGAAATTTTCCTATGTTCGCACCCGAACGATCCGCCTTTTCCACCAGCGTTGTATTCTCCGCACTGAGTCTTTGAGGATCGCTGTCTTTTTCTTCCGCCATATCGTAGGATACGTTGTTGTCCTGAACCAATCCGGGAGACAGGACAGAATAATCCGGCAGTTCGCGCGTCATCATGGAGATGGTCAACGCCTTCGGAATGCCGGGTTCCGCATCGGTCGGAACTCCGACGGCTGCGGACTGAGACCAGGGGCTTTCGTTGTCCCAGGAATCCCAGGCGGAAACCCAATATTTATAAGTCACACCCTCTTTTACCCGGGCGTCAAAGTACACCATATCGGGGGCTGTGGGCAGGTTGTTATTCAAAATGATGTGCAGCGCGCGAAACAGCCTTTTAGAACCGTAATTGGAGTCCTTTTCATCCTTTTTTGGAGACTGCTCTTTCTCTTCGGCGGGAGGAGGATCCTCCAAGCCATAGAAAGCTTTCATCTCCTCCGACATGGTGCCCGGCAGCGTTCCTTCCTTCGGATTCTGTCCCGCCTTCGGGTTGTTATACGTGAAGTTCGCGAGAGGAACCGGTGCGCTGTACGCTCCGGCTCCGACAGCCTCCGCACGGTATAATGTAAAACGCACGGTATCGGGCGATTCGTTAAATATCGGGATTACGATACCCTGCTTGCCGCCGTTCTTTTGAATCGCCTCTTTCAGCGCTTCCGTAAGCACATCATTTCCCGTCAGCGTATCTGCGTCGTCGGAAAGCATCACTGATGCCGTTGTGGGGGCATCGGGAGGCGTAACTTTTTGTACATGAATGTCGATGGGATCACAGGATTCACTTCTTCTACCGAAAATGTCAATCGAATAGATTCGATACTGTGCGCGTGTGCCGTTTTCAAGTCTGTCCTGAAACATGACAGGCGTTTCAAAGAACACACCCGTTTCATCGAGGCCCTCGGTGATAACCACCGGCTTTTCGGTAATCAGCTTGAAGTCCTTTTCTCCCTCAAGCTTGCGCTCGATAAAATATCCGCTTGTTATACTGTTTTCCGCCTCGGAGGAAGGTTTTCTCCAACGCAGCGAGACGATGCCGTCCAGTCCATAGCCCATAAATCCTTCCGGCTTTGTCAGATTTACCTCTTCGCCCCAACACAGATATACTTCGGCAAACTGTCCGTCGGGCGCCTCGATTCTATAGGTTATCATTTCGCCGTCGGCAAGGCCGAGTCCCGAGAGGTCGTCTTTAATCAAAAAGCCTGCCTCTTCCGCAAACTCGTCGTCGACAAACGCCATTGTTGAAATCTGCTGCCTCGCATCCAGAATTTCCGCCGCGCTTTTATAAGCGGGGTTGTCATCCGATCCGTTTTTCAGTTCGTTGACGCCATAGGGAAGCGAGGTCTGTTTGATGGAAAAAGCTTCCCACTGTCGAGACCGGATTGCACCTGCTTCATAGCGTCCGTTTTCCGGCAGGTTCATGAGGTAAATCGGGGAATTAAGCACGCGGTCCGTCTCGGGCAGTTTTTGTTCAAATCCGTCCGGTATGGTGATCTGCCTATCCCTCATCTCCTTGAAGTCCGTTTCTCCCGAAAGGTGAGGCATGGGTTCCGCAGTTTCCCTCGTGCGGTAGACCTGATCGGAAAATTCCGATTCATCCATGCCGAGTGCGGCGCGGTCTTCTTCGCTGTATTCCGCCTGTTTATAGACCTCGCTGATTTCTTCGGCGTGTTCGTGATTTATGTCGCCGGACAACATTCTTTCGGTTGCCGCCGCCTGTTCGACAATAAGTACTTTTTGATCTCCTATTTGTCTGTAGATGCGGTAACCCGCCTGTGGTACCCAATTCGCCTCAGGTATCATATGCAGCAGCGATTCGCCCGGATTCTGCCAGACCCCTTTCATGTTGATTGTCGGCTCAAGACCAACCCATTCCCCGTATTCGGGTTCACTCAGCAGATCATCCACCTTGTCGCTGAGCCTGAGAATCAGCTGCTGTTGCGCATTGTACGAACCCCTCGCATAAGTCGGTTCCGCCGGCTTGCTGATGTCGATTCCTTCGGCGATTTCATCAAGCACCCGTGCGCGATCCGTCTTCTCAAGGGGATCTCTTTCCTCAACGGGCGCCGGGTCCGGCATGAAAGGTTTCGTCGCAGCTGTCGGATCATTCGGATCTGTCGGCTTTTCCGCGGTTTTTTCATCCGGAGCCGCGGAGGAGAGGTGCGTCAGGTCTCCCATCGGAAGGCCTTCTTCTTTCGCACGTTCCCCGAGCTGATTTTCCAGTTCGCGCAGGTTGTTTAAAGCGTATCGCGAGTCGACAATGTCGACCAGGTTCTCTGCTGCCAGCAGCTCCTCGGCGATTTGCGGGTTGTGAAAAAAGTCC
>JGI24710J26742_10000959_pt1 | contig 26835 bp, 18 predicted proteins | sample BioPla2DNA2_FD_26742 | JGI IMG/M metagenome (IMG submission 26742)
ACTAAATCATATGATTTGGTTGGCTTTATTTGTAATCTAACGTTACTTCCTGTTAATGTATCAAGGCAAAAAGGGATATTTACACCCCTGTTAGTTTTCTAAAATAATCATAAATTATTACCATTGCAAGAGTGTCAAGTTCGCAATATCTTTTTAGAGACTCAATTGTTGAGTTTCTTTGACCATCGGGCATTTCGGCAAACTGTATTCTTGCAAATGCTGTCATTGCGGCTCCTCCGTCTGCGACAGTTTCACCGGAATCGTAGTCAGAAATAATAATATCGTTAAATACAGGACTTAATAATTTATATGGGTCTATAACTTGTCCATTATCATCAAGTTGACACCAAGTCATATTATCAGAAAAGTTTATACTTGTAACGTTTATTTTGCCTATCGGCTGTGAATATTTGTCTTTCACATAATCAGATTCCATTACTGCTGGCAAAACGGCTTTAATAGAGTTCGATCCTTTCATTCTTGGATGATAATAAAAATCCTTTACCAACTTCAGCATATCAACCATTGCTCGTTCCTCTCTATCGCCTGTTATTGATATAATAAACTTTTTTAACTCTTCTTTATCCGGCAAGTTCTCTGCGTTAGTATCCTCAATTTGCTTTAGAATTTGGTTCAATACTGTTTTTTCATGTGCTGCATATCTAAAAATTGTTCCGTTATCATTTTCGAGTGCTTTTTTTAAAGCTCTTACAAAATCAAAGTTGGGAAACTTACCTCTTTCAATTTCAATAAATTCAGTTTTATGTTCTACTTTGCCACTCTTGTGCATAATGTGATGAGAGAACTGAAAAGCAATCTGCTCGTATGGTCTTTGACCTTTGTAAAAAGGAATTGCAACCATACAAGTCTCAAAATCAATAAAATGTAATGGATAATTAAAAGATTGCATTTGATTTCTTAAACCTTCTTCTTCGATAAAAGGAGTATTATCTTTGGTTTTATATTTTTCTACTTGCAGCCATTGTCTCTCTCCTACAGACAATGCGATTGAAGTTTGGTCAAAATCTCCTATATCCTCCTTTTCAACCTGATCTAAGAAAAAAACTCCTTTATCAAACATTGATTTTTTCTTTCTATTATTCCATATTTCGGACATTTTTGGTTTGGTGTACTCTTCATCGCTCCAACTGTAATGCTTCGACCAACACTCTTTAAACCCCGATTTTGATAAATCCTCGCTTTGAAATTCGCAACTAAAGCACATGTGAGAAAGTTCCGAGTCGATTTGTTGTCCTTTGGAATGCAAGTCTGCCCAATGAGTAACTTTTTCTTCAAAACTAAGATTATCTTTATCTGGCTCAGTTAATATCTTGTAAACCTTATCACTTACATTGATTTTTGACAAAACAGGCTCACCTATTCCATGCTTCTTAATCATTTCGCTATTTAGCAAAACGCTTGTACGTTCAGCACTCTCTTTGATAAGTCTAAACATTTGATTTAACCCATTAACAGTTGCAGCTTTTGACTTGTCGGCTAACATCAAAAAGGAATCAATTTGCCAGTGTGGAAAAGCCTTTTTCATTACAAAAGTTTGAAAAGCAACATCTTGAATGTATGGATCTTCAAGTTTAAAATCTGGTTTCTCTCCGTTAAAAGATTTTGATTTAACCTCGATTAAGTTTATTATATTGCCTTTTTTCTCAAGAATATCGACTCTGATAAAAAAGTTTTTGTATTTAATTGCTGCCTCAAAAATTACTACGTTTTCATTTTTTAATAATTCATTGGTTTTCTCTAACGGAACGTCATAGCCTCTGTCCGCAATATTATGACCACCCGGATAATATAGTTTTGCGAGTTCTCCCACCTGATAGCCGCCCTCTGCAAGAGCTTCAAGAAAGCTATCTTCTTTTTTACTATTGTCATATTGAGTATCTCTATCCTGATAATATAATTTTGCAGGACAATCTAAACAGGTTTTAAAACGAGATTTTGTAAAAAGTTTCATTAGTTTTTATTATTAAGTACTAAACTTTTGTTTTTAGACAGTTTGGTCTATAAATATACTGTTATTAAAATGCACCGCAAAATATGCGGTAAAAAATCTCGGATTTCACCGCCCATTTGTAATAACAACAAATTTATATTTATCCATTGAAAACTTCGCTAACTTGTATTGTCATAAAAAACAAACGTGGCTTTCTGTTTCGATTGAATCAAAGACAATTAATTTGCACCTTAAGCGTTTTTTTACACAATTTTGTAACATTTTTGAGTTATTTTTGTCTTATAGTGATAAGACAAAAAAGTTCAGCAAACAATTTAAATTTTACATAACTAAATATATTACTATGAAATTACAGAAACAGTTACTTATTTTATTACTCCTGTTGCCACTTTTTGCAATAAATATTGCTAATGCGCAAACAGACAACAACGTCCGCGAATACACTCTTGAAAACGGACTTACAGTAATTTTAGATGAAAACCACGACAAGCCCGAAGTCTTTGGGTTGATTACGGTAAAAGCAGGTGGGAAAAACGACCCTGCCGATGCAACCGGAATGGCTCACTATCAAGAGCATATGCTTTTTAAAGGCACAACAACCTTGGGGACTATAGATTGGGAAAAGGAAAAACCTCACATTGACCGTATATTCGAGCTATACGACCAATTAGGAAAAACCACCAACGAAAATGAACGCAAAGAGATTCAAGCCAAAATCAACGAAGAGTCTATAAAAGCGAACGAATACGCTATACCCAACGAACTTAGCAACCTGATTAACGAAATGGGTGGCACTAATCTCAATGCCGGAACTGGACCCGACTACACTGTTTATTACAATACATTTCCATCTAATCAAATATTAAAGTGGTTAGACTTATATGCGCACCGCTTTACTGAACCTGTTTTTCGTGGGTTTCAAGCAGAATTAGAGGTTGTTTACGAAGAGAAGAACCTCTATAACGATCAGTTCCAAACCAAACTTTTTGAAGAGTTCCAAAAGCATTTTTTCAAAAATCACCCTTACGGTCAACAAACGCTAATAGGTACTATCGAAGATCTGAAAAACCCATCGCTAACAAAGATGTATGATTTTTTCAAAACCTATTATGTCCCAAACAATATGGCGCTAATTCTTGTAGGCGATTTTAATTCAGAAGAGATAATCCCCATTATTGAAGAGAAATTCGGAAAATGGGAACGTGGCGAAGTCCCAGAACCAAAAGTTTGGGCAGAATCCCCATTCAACGGTCGTGAATTTCACGAAGCCAAACTAACACCAATCAAAATGGGAATACTTGGATTTAGAGCACCATCAGGGAAAGATGATAATTATGTTAAAGCGGAAATAATGACAAATCTGCTAAACAATAGCTACTCTACGGGTCTATTAGACAAACTTTCAGACGATGGAAAGTTATTAGGGGCATATGCACTTAATTTGCCTTTTCAGGATCATGGGGCGATATTAGTACTTTATATACCAAAGTTAGTGGGTCAAAAGTTAGAAGAGGCTGAAAAAATCATACTCGAAGAGATTGAAAAAATAAAAAAAGGAGAATTTGACGATGAAACACTTGAAAGTATCAAAAAAAACGAATATATCTCCTTTGTTAGCAACATGGAGAACAATTCCAATAGAGCTTTAGAGTACAACAACTATTTTACATCAGGAAGAGCAATCAGCAATTTATATAAATATCCAGACATCGTAAAAAGTTTGACCAAAGAGGATATTACCAATATGGCTTCCGAAATATTTGGCGAAAACTATCTTTCATTCAATTCAAAAATGGGTTTCCCAAAGAAAGAGAAAATCGAGAAGCCCGGATTTAAGCCACTATCAACCAATACAAATGAACGCAGCCAATACGCACAACACTTGGACAAGATAGAATCATTAGAACCCACATTTAATACTATTGATTTTGATAAAGATATTGAACGTATATCTGTTTCTAATGGCGTAGAATTATTAAAAGTAGAAAATCACATAAACGATATATTTACATTAATGATTGAATACAAAGTTGGAGAAGCAGAAATCCCTCTTTTATCGTACGCAGGTCAAGCTGTTAAATATTGCGGAGCAGGCGATCTATCACTTAACGATTTAAAAAACGAGTTTGCAAAAATAGGTACAACATTTAACTCATGGTCATCAAGAACATCGACTTACATCGACATTAAAGGTGACGAAGAAAACCTTGACAGGACACTTGAACTAATTGGGATGCTAATAGACAAACCAACATTGGAGCAATCAAAGCTGAAAACCATAATTGATAGTGAGTTGGCTGTCCGTAAAGTGGAACGTTCTGAACCCGACGCTGTTGCAAACGCACTATATAACTACGGATTATATGAAAATAAATCAAGTTACATTGACAGATTATCAAGCAAAGAGCTAAAAAAACTACAAGCAACGAAAGTTGTTGATGCTTTTAAAAAGGCAACAACCTACAATGTCCAATTTCGTTTCACTGGCAAAACATCTGCGAAGGACGTTTCCGATATGATTATAAAACATATACCTATGCATGAGAAACCACTGATAGATAAAAATGAATTGGACAAGCCAAGAAAATCATATTCTGAAAACACTGTGTTTTTCGTCAATAAGCCTAAATCACGTCAAAGCAAAATGTTCTTCTACTTTGCTGGCAATTCGTTCTCACCCGAGAAAGCAGTAGAAATTGAAGCATATAATGAATACATTGGCGGCGGATTCAATGGGCTAATTCTTCAGGAAATAAGAGAATATCGTTCATTGTCTTATGCCGCAGGTGGAAGTTTTAGCCTTCCGAAAGAAGTAGGGAAACCATACGATTTTTACGGATATGTTGGCACACAATCTGACAAAACGTTAACCGCAATGGAGGTGTTTACTTCACTAATCAGAGATATGCCCCAAAAGCCAGAACGTACAGATATGATTCGTAACTATCTTGACCTCTCCTCACAAACCAAAAGACCTGGTTTCAGAGATCTTGCTTACTCTGTCGAAAACTGGAAACTTTTAGGATACAAGGAAGACCCTATGATCACAAAGTTAGAGGGATATAAAAATTTAACTTGGGAGACTATCAACAACTTCTATATCAACGAAGTAAAAGACAAGCCAATGGTTTATATGATTGTTGGAGACAAAAAACAGATTGATATGAAAGAATTGGCTAAATACGGAAAGGTTGTTGAGATAAAAGAGAAGAAACTATACAATAAATAACATTTTGAATTTTAAAGTTACAGGGCTGTTAATGAAATAACAGCCCTTTTTTTACTGGTTTACGTCAGCTAAATTACAGATTTATAAAGATATCAGTCATGTTATACTAAACAACTTTTAAACTTAGGTGTTATGAATTATAAAAGTTTAACCATAAAAATTCTTTTATCCCACCAATAAATTTTATTTTCGTAAAGATTTTACAAACGAATTTCAGAAATTATTTATCGTGAAACAATATTTAGACTTATTGCAACACACCATTGACAAAGGAACAGTAAAAAAAGACAGAACCGGCACTGGTACAATATCTGTTTTTGGATATCAGTACCGCTGTTCTCTTCAAGATGGGTTTCCGTTGCTTACCACAAAAAAACTGCACTTAAAAAGCATTATTTACGAACTTTTATGGTTTCTGCAAGGCTCAACCAATGCTAAATATCTCCAAGATAACGGTGTAAGAATTTGGAATGAATGGGCAGACGAAAACGGGGAGCTTGGACCAATTTACGGTTATCAATGGCGTTCGTGGCCCAAGCCCGATGGTGGACACGTTGACCAAATAAGTGAGTTAATACACAGCTTAAAAAATTCTCCAGATTCCCGACGACATATAGTTTCTGCATGGAACGTTGGACAAATAGACCAAATGGCATTGCCACCATGCCATATTCTGTTTCAGTTTTATGTCGCAGATGGCAAACTCTCCTGCCAGTTGTACCAACGAAGTGCCGATCTTTTCTTGGGCGTGCCATTTAATTTAGCAAGCTACGCACTGCTAACAATGATGATTGCACAAGTCGTTAACCTACAGCCCGGCGACTTTGTCCATACATTTGGCGATGCCCATATTTATCAGAACCATATTGAGCAGGTAAAGCTTCAATTGTCGCGAAAACCAATGGCTTTACCACAAATGCTGATTAACAAGGATATAAAGTCAATATTTGATTTCTCTTATTCCGATTTTGAACTAATCAATTATAATGCACACCCTCATATCAAGGGGGAAGTTTCAGTTTAACAAACAGATATTACAATGTTTTCAATAATAGTAGCAGTCGACGAACTTAACGGCATAGGAATTAATAATAAATTACCCTGGCATATAAGTGATGATTTGAAAAACTTCAAACGTATCACTTCTGGTAAAGACAAGGCTGTGTTAATGGGGCGTAAAACGTGGGAATCACTACCAATAAAACCACTTCCTAAAAGGGGAAATATAGTTCTTTCCCGAAATGCAAATTACGTTGCTAAAGGTGCAAAAGTTGTTAGCACATTTGAAACGCTTATCGAACATTGCCTTACTTTTGAAGAAGTTTTTGTTATTGGTGGTGCTCAGATTTACAATATGTTTATGCCTTTGGCTAGCAAATTATACCTTACACGAGTCCACTCGACTTTCGTAACAGATACTCGTTTAGACTCCTTAAATCTTGACAATTGGACGTTAATTTCTGAGGAGAGACACAGTAAATCTGAAAAGAATCAATACGATTTCTCTTTCCTTGTTTACGAAGAAAAAAAGAGGTCAAACTTAAGAAAGCTGTAAAGGGAATTGTTTGCACAAAGCCTTAATTTTGAAAGATTTACAAAAACATGAACAACATAAAACTTTGGCAACCTAATACAACGCCGTTTATTATTGCCGGTCCGTGTAGTGCCGAAAGTCGCGAGCAATTAAACTCGTGCGCTTCCAGTTTAGTGAGAACGGGCAAAATAGACGCATTTAGGGCGGGAATTTGGAAGCCAAGGACTCGGCCCGGACAATACGAAGGAACAGGAACAAAGGGGCTAGAATGGCTTGTAGAAATTAAAAACAGATATGATTTGCCGGTAATAACAGAGGTGGCAACAGCAAAACATGTTGAGAAAGTTTTGAAAGCCGGCATTGACATGATTTGGATAGGCGCAAGGACTACGGGAAACCCGTTCTCAATACACGAAATTGCTGAGGCTCTGACAGGTGTCGATATCCCTGTTTTTGTAAAAAATCCATCTAATCCCGATTTAGAATTGTGGATAGGAGCAATAGAACGATTCGAACGTGCAGGAATAACTAAAATTGCAGCTGTTCACAGAGGATTTTACCCTTTTGAACCAACCTTGTATAGGAACATTCCAAAGTGGGAAATTCCTATTGAACTAAAAACCAGAATGCCCGAATTAAAGATAATTTGTGACCCTTCACATATCGCCGGCAACAGTGCTTTAATTTTTGAAATAGCTCAATATGCTTTCGATATCATGATGGACGGATTAATGATAGAAGTTCATCCTAATCCTAAGATAGCTAAAACGGACGCAACTCAGCAAATTACTCCGACTGATTTTGCTTCAATAATTGATAAGCTTAAAATACGCACCCAATCGGGACATGTAAATATTGACCAATTAGAAAGAATGAGACTACAAGTTGATTCAATAGACCAGCAACTTATAGAGCTATTGAAAAAAAGGCTTGATATTTCTAAAAAAATGGGAGAGTATAAAAAACAACAAAACTTGGCACCATTTCAGATTAAAAGATGGCGAAATATCATCGAATCGAGAATAATTTATGCCGCAGACCTTGGTATTGACCCTGACTTTATGATGCGAATACTACAATTAATCCATAAAGAATCAATCGCAACTCAAAATAAAATAATGAACTCGGGGAATTCAATTAACAAAGGGCAATGAATATTTACAAAATTGGGTATAACGTGGGTTAGATTTTAACGTAGAGACGGAGCATGCTCCGTCTCTACACTTTCCACTCAATCGTTAATTGCATTAATGTTTAACTCTAATTCTACTTGGTTCCCTCTAAAATATAGGTCCTTAATATCAAACGAAAGAACATTTTTTGAAACTCCTTCATCTATATTATCGGAGGTTTTGTGCAGCTCACTCATTTTGCGTATCTGTTCACTGTATATCTTACTATACTCACCTAGTTTAACATTCAGTTCGCGCATTATATTTATCCATAACCCAAATCGATATATCTGTGCAATTGAATCTCCCAGCTGTATATACTGATAGCGAGTAATAGGGAATGAATAAATTTCCTCGTTAGAAGAAGTATAAACCTCCTCTACAGAGGCATATCTTGTATACACAAGTGTTTCTGATGGACTTTTATGGTCGTCAATGGTTATCTCAATCTGTTCGCTATATTCGCTATAACCACCCCATTGGTATTCGATATTAAATTTGTTGAATAAGAAATCATACAAGACAGTGTCTGTCGAGGAATTGATTTTAGCATAAATAATTGCTTCATTGTAGACGGTAAACTGCGTGTCAGTAACAACTATATTTGGAATTTTACTGCTGTTTACATGCAGCTCGACCATAGATTGATATGTACTGGTGTTTCCTCGATATACTTCTGAGGAGTATCCTGTTGTATAATTTTTAACTTCTACGTTTTGCATAAGAGCAGCTAAAGCAATGGCTCTTTTTGTTGCTTGACATATTGCTGACGTGCTATCTAAACCAGGATCAGAAATCCCAAACACATATGTTTTATTCAGGCTATTAAAGCCACATAATTCTTGTGGGATAACAGAAGCTTTAGCTCCGAATTTATAATAATCGGGATTAATATTTTGTCCATAACTGCAAAAAGGCAGTAGTACGCCGAAAATAAATATTTTAACCGACAATAATCGCATAATTTTATCGCTTTTTTATGAGAAATATATAACTAACGGCAATTTAGTAATTGTAATTGGATTCAAAAACATTAAAAAGTTAAAAAATAACTATTTATAAGTTTTTTGCAATCAACTCTTGTATCTCCTTCATTCTGTCGGGAGAAATCTTAAGTTTTGGGTTTTTGAAATCGCAATCATCCATACTGTTGATAGGAATAAGGTGCATATGAGCGTGTGGTACTTCTAGCCCGAACACTCCTACTGAAACTTTTTTGCAAGTAAATGATTTCTCAATTGCCTTTGCAACATGTTTAGCAAAAATTGCCATTTCTGAAATTTCTGAATCAGTTAGATCAAAATAATCGTCGATTTCTCGTTTTGGTACAATTAAAGTATGTCCTTCTTTAATCGGGAATGCATCGAGGAAAGCTATAAATTTTGAGTTTTCTGCAATTATATAAGCAGGTATTTCTCGATTGATAATTTTTGTGAATATCGAAGCCATTTTTTTAGGTTTAGTTAGTCTAATAAACTGATATTTAGTATCTCGAATTGTATTTTCCCAGCCGGCACAGTAATTTCAGCAATATCTCCAACAACTTTGCCTATTAGTCCTTTTGCAATAGGTGTAGAAATACTGATTTTATTTTGCTTTAAATCAGCCTCTCCATCAGGAACTATAGAGTATTCCATGACTGAGTTTGTTTTAAGATTTTTGAGTTTAACTTTAGTAAGTATCTGTACTTTAGAAATATCTATCTGATCAGACTTTATAACTTTTGCATTACGAATCTTCTCTTCAATCTGAGAAATTTTTAATTCCAATAAACCTTGAGCTTCCTTTGCTGCATCATATTCAGCATTTTCAGATAGATCGCCCTTGTCACGTGCTTCGGCTATCTGTTTTGAGATTCTATTTCGCTCTACATTGATTAATTCTTCCAATTCAGTCTTTAACTTTTTAAGACCTTCCTCAGTCATGTAGTTTACTTTTGACATATAGCGAATTTTTAAATTATAATGGAATAAAAAGAAAAGAATCCCGCACAATACGGGATCCCTTTCACTACAAATATACAATTATTTTTTATAACGTCACACGTACACCGACTGAGTGGACTCCACCAAACGGATTAGTATCACGATATGAATAATCTATTTTCAGATTTGTTTCTCTTTCTTTATTAAGAGGGATTTGAACAGTAGCACCTGCGCTTAAACCTGTAAACACAGTCTGCCTTTTTGCACTATCAAATCCATCTTTCTCGTAACAGTATCCTCCTCTAACAAGCACATAATCAAATATATTATACTCTACTCCGACAGAATACTGGTCGCGCGTAAAAGAGTTACTTGTAAATGTTCCTGCCACAGTAAGGTTATGACCCTCCATTAATAGAAAATCATTTGATAACCCGATACGTATTAGTGATGGCAACTCTAATTCCGCTGATTGATAATCAAACGTCATGTTTAATTCATCGAGGGTGTATCCTCTAAGTGACAAGCCATTACCTGAATATTTCATTGTAGGTCCAACATTCTGCATAGAAACTCCAAAACGGAAGTTATCTCTTTCTCCTGTTATGTATTGGATACCTGCGTCAATTGCTACTCCTGTAGCTTTTACATTATCGATGGATTCGTTTATAAGCTTTATTACGGCTCCACCGTAAATTGCGTTAGAAAACTGACGTGAGTATGCAGCTGAAATAACACTAAACTTAGGACTGAAAGTATTACCTGTTCCATCAGGGTGTTCAACTGTGGTACGCTTAATGTCACCGAAAGACATTAAACTAACTGCAGCTGTCAGCGCTCCGGCTTCCCCGACTTTTGAGGTAAAACCAAAGTTATTAATGTTAATATCTGCTCCACTTAAGTAATTAGTATGAGTAAAACCTAAGTCGAACTTATTAACAAAAGCTGTCCCCGCAACATTTAGATACAAGGCTTCTAAACCTGTTATAGAAGACATGTTAGAATTGTTCCAGCCGGCTGATCCTGCCCATGGGTTTATCAGGAGCTGCACTGCCCCAGCTTCACCAGCTCTCTGTTCATTCCCGGCATGTAAATTACCTGCCAATAGAAGTGAAACGAACAAACTTGCTATAAATATTAACCTTCTCATAATTGTCTCATTTTTTTCAATTAACTTCTAAAAATTCGATAGGTCAGCAGGACGAAGCACTCCAAACCATTTGATAATTTTTTCGCCTACGTTTGGCACTGACACATGTATAATATATGCACCTCCAGAAATTGGCACATCTGATGTATTTGTTAAATTCCAATCAATCCATGTTTGCTCACTTGATTTCTCGAAGCTTCTAATTAAAGTTCCTGACAAGTTGAATATTTTGATTGAACAGGTCGGTGGTAAATTAATTATTTTAACAATGTTGTCTAATTGTGTAACTTCATATGCATTATGAGCGAAATAAGGATTAGGTACAACTCCTATTCTTTCTAAGCTTTCATCAGCCTGTTTTTCTGTAAATTTCTTAGGAGCCAATTCATCTAAAGAAAAAGAGAAGTACGGGTAACCTTTATTAATTGCATCATGTATAGGATCCTGATAAACACCTATATTTCTATGATAAGGATTACCTATACCTATGCTTATCCTAACGTCATTATCAGGCATTTGAGAATATGATTCCCACTGATATCGTCTTGATATCATGGGTATATTTACCCAGGAAACATTAAGCATAGCCTGTGCAATACGGTTTTTAGCATTATTGATTGTTGCTTCGTTCGATCTTTTATGGAACAAACTAAACAACAAACGACCCTCGTCATATCGTGGGAAATTCCTTATTTTCAAAGATCCGTCTATAATATTGGCGTATCCTGTACCAAAGACATAAATAAAGTGTTTTCCTCCAAATTGTGGGATTCCATCAATTGAACTGAAACTGTTTGTGGGGTTCCATATCATATCTCGACCCTTTTGTCCAACTAAATATGAATCTTCTCCAAATGCTATATTTAATCTCTCTCCTGTTTCAACGTCAATAGCGTATCCGGGGAACCAACTCATACCGTAAGCTGATATAAAGTTAGGATCAGAAGGATTGTCGGATGGGTCCATTGTCATAGAATCAGCTGCGACGCCAAGTTTATTTAACGATGGTGCATGACGAAGCATGAACTTGGTAGCTCCTCCCTCAGAAATAGGGTTTGGATATACAACAATGCCATTATTATCGTATGTATTCTCACATGTTTCAATCACGATACAGCGTGTCCATTTTGAAGTATCTTTAGTGATTACAAACTCAATACTCGGAAGTCTGTACTGGTTGTAATTGATTGTTTGTGGTTTTTTGTCAGGGTTTCCCGGACCATATTCACTTGATGATACAAATTTATATGGCGCCCAGGTTCCTCCTAGTACTTTTTCGTAATCTTGTTCAGCATCACCAGGTACGTCTTCAAACGGTTTTGCATCGAATGTTCCAGAACGAATCCAGTTATAATATACCGGACCTTCTGCATCTGCAAGACCATTATACCATGGCATTGCCGGGTTATTATAAGTTATTGAAGCTCCCAAGAAACCGTTCTTAATTCGTTTCAAATTTCTCATTGAGCTAACAACAGTAACAGGATACTGACTTTGGTATAAGTCTATAGCAATACCATACTCAGGTAATATATATTCGTACCCATGTCGCATCCAAACCGGACCATGTAGTGTGTCAACACCATTGTGAACTAAAGTCCACTTAGTTCCCAAAATTAGCCCGTTGTTATCTGTGTTTTGAGCTACTCCTGCCACAAGAATATAATCTACAAAAGGAACACCGCCCGTGTTAACTGAATCTGGTTCTAAGAACAAGTCGAAATTTCCGGGTTTAACGTTCAAAGGATCAATAACTATTACACGTGCAGGACCTCCGTTTTTAGCATATTTTCTAACTTCAGCTTTCCACGGTGTTGGACTATTTGCACTATTCATAATCTCATCTATTGTTTCATCAGATAGTTGCAGACGATTCATTGAGTTACCTCGTCCTGACAAATAGCTCATAGGAGGTATATCACCATAATCAGAATTCAACATTCCAGCCATACCAATGTCTCCAGGCCTTGGCACGAACTCATATTTTTTGATTTCACCAACAGTACTCTTACGACTTGCCAGATAAGGAGTCTTCTGACCATCAAATGTCTCTGGCAGGTTTTGATTGTATGTTTTGTAGTTATTATAAGCATACGAAATGGCGATATAATAATACTTCTTATAGTTTACCAACTGCTCTTTTGTAAATTCGTCGCGGGTAACCTCAAAAGTGTGCTTAATACCGCTATTGGCGCCATTAACCATAACCTGAAAAGAGTTAGCATTTGCATGGGGATCCCATGTGTAATTTACCAACATAGAGGCATTGTTTTCGATATCACATTGATAAACAAGTTTAGATACATTCTCATCATAAATTTGATTTACCGTAATATCTTTGTGTTTTAGCTGGAACACCTGATATCCCTCAAATACATAATCCCTGTCAGAAAAGTTATGCGTAATAAATGGGTCTGTCTCTTTATATTTCTCCAAATAGTTGTTTGAAGCTGGAGGATTATCCAAGTGCATGATAAATTTCCTATCTAACTCGACTGCTGTTAATTCAGGAGCATGAGGACCTTCAATCATTCTAAAACAGTTCTCAAACAGTTTTTGACATTTATCATCAGCCAATTTCAACAACTCAACTGAATGCAATGGGTCTTCTGATGAAGTACGAGCCCATGGCACACCTATTGTAATATAGTTAGTAGCACCGGGTCTAAGGACAAATGGTCCTGCCGATTGCAACAATCTACCATCTGAAGGAGCTTCTTGTCTCCAACCTTCATCATCATTAGGATCGATACCACCGGTTCCCCAGTTACATTTATCAGATTTCCAAGGGAATAAAAAGTTAGCTGGCAATGTTCCTCCTTTACCATTTCCTCCATATGTCATTGTCTCACCATCTTTCCAGATTCCTCTCAAATAGTTGTAATAGTCCATAGCCTCATCGGGGTCATCCATTCCATCAGGACCTCCGTTGATGAAATAAACAAAACGTCTCATTCCCCAACGCTCGTTATCAACAATACGGTCTCCAAAGTTCAATCCGTTAATATTACCATTGAAAATATCGAAATTACTAACTTTTATACGACCGACTATTTCTCCGTCAACGTCAAGAGAGTCAATATAACCATTTTGACAATCCGGTTCTACTTCTCCAAGACCGGGCCAGTTTGAAACGTCATCCATATCGTTTGGATCCTGGTATGGTCCTTCAAAAAAGTCAAATCCAACTGCCGGAGGGTTCTTTCCATAGGTATTACCACTTCCGTTACCATCAGGACCGCCATTATATGCAAAACTCAATCCTCTGTTAATGTCACAACCAACTAAGTCATCTGTTGGATCACCTAAGTCAGCATCCACCCATACACCAAAGAAAGCGTTATTCAATGAGTATGTTGAACGGTTAATTAACTGATAGTTGTAGAATGTCATATTGTTAAGCTCATCATTTGATGAAAACGCAAATGCCTGTGCTCTGATCTCCATTCCAATTGCAGCCCCTTTCGACTGGGTATGTATATTACCTTTATCGTTATATACCCACCATAAAGTCTGATCTCCATAGAGAGTAACCGAAGAGTTGTTTAAACTATCGGCTCTACGTTCAGGGACAAATTTACATCTGCTCGTTGCCTGGAACTCGTAGTTTGGATAGTCTCCACCGTCAATATTGTAGCGACCATTACCGTCAACATCGGCGTATGGTGCTAAATAACGGTCATACTCTTCACCTTCTGTTCCAAAGTCAGGACCATTACCCGGCCATTCCTGTAACACCAATGGGGGTGAATATCCCGGGAACTCCTTTTCTCTTTCTTCTGCTGGCAAATTGTACCAGGAGATAAATTGAGAAACCATATCACGGTCAACTTTCCAAATTTTATCATATTGGATACATACATCAACCGTAACGTTTGACATATTATCTCCTTTGGAGATTAGTGGACCGGGCCAATAGTCATCTTGACCATCGTAGTCGAAAATTCTGGCTGCAACACGCAATTGACCATTAACGTCAACTCCGGCAACCCAAATTCCACCTGCAAAAACAGAATGCTTACCACTACCTTTTGGCACCTCGTAGCTTGCATTACCATCCTGCCACATACCGCCGTGTGTTTTAATAACGGCTTTAACGTTGTTCAAATCAACGAAGAGCTTTGTTCCTCCGCGAGTACAACCCGAAGTTACATTCTTCACCCCCTTGGGAGCTCCTGAACTGGTGTGACTCGTCGGCAATGCTGCATGTACAGCTGTGGCGAAAACTGTACATGTCAAAAATATTATAATTCTTCTTAAGTCTATCATTGCTATATAGTTTTACTTTATTACGCTATTAGAATGAAAATAATACCCCAATTCTCGCGGTTCGAGGTAATCTATAATTATACGGGCTGTTAATCAATATTGAATATACTTCCCTATATGCCCTTTCTGATGGCATTTGACTTATAGCTGTCTGGTTTTGACCAAAAGTCAGATATCCATTATCATCAGGGTTACCTGTTGTTGAATATACAGAGGCTATGTTAAGTGTATTTAAAAGGTTTGATACGTCTAAATAGACATTCAAGATACCTTTTTTATCTTTCCCTTCACTATCTGTACCTATCTTTATATCAAAATCTTTATCAACACGCAAGTTTATGGTAGATGTCCAGGGTAGATTGTTTCCGTTCAATTTACCTATTAAATAATTTGTACCCATCTCGCGCATTGAGTACGGAGTTCCACTACCAGCCATAAATGTTATGTTTACTCCTGCATTAGCAAATATATCCCTACCCCAGACTTTAGGACCATTATAATCTTGACCATCCGAGAATCTATAGTCAATTACAGCACTAATTTGATGTCTTGAGTCAAAATCCAGCGGATATATAGTCCTTAAATTTGGGAAACCTTTTATAATTAGGTTATACGCAGTAGTAGCATCTGAACCTGTACCTTTAGCGAACTGTAATGTATATGATGCTCTTAAAGAGACGTTACCTGTCCGGCGTAAATCGTACGCTGCAGTAAAACCTTTTACAGTACCAAAGTCAAGGTTTCCGTAAGTTAGATAGTTAACCGGATAGGCACCTGCGTAGCTCATAAGCTGAATCATATCGCGCATCTCGCGATAGAAAGCTGATAGCTTAATTGAGGATGTTTCTGATACCTTTTGTTGGAAACCTAACTCATACGCTATGGTTTTTTCAGGTCTTGTGTCTGGATTTGCGATAACACTTTTCTCCTGATCCATAATAAACAGATAGTTCAAATAACTAATTTGTCCCACAGATGGGCGTTTTGTAAGCACGTCGTAGTGAGCATAGAAAAGAGCCTCATCAGATATTGGGAAACTAAATGCAATACGAGGCATTGGTGTTATTTCTGGCTTATAGTCAGTAAACGAGTTTAAAAAGCTTTGCGAACCGACCTGAGCTCCATCAACCAAGAAAGGATGTATCTCTCCAATTGCTGCGCTACTTAGAACAGGAGTACCCTCAGAATTATACCATGATCTTCCATCACGGAACCCTGTTATATCGGTGGGATCAGTAGAGCTGTTAACATAAATTGTTGAACCTGTAGGAATATGCGATGGAATTTTCAAATTACCATTATCGTCATACATCCAGGGATACTTAGATTGCGAGAAAGTTTCTCCTACAGTGTGCGATTCGAAAAAGAGATATGGGTCTTTCAAAACTTTTTGATTCGCATCAAAATAGTCGACTCTTAAACCTATGTTGAACACCAAGTCATTGAAAGCAAATTTATCCTGAATATAACCTGCCATATAAATGGGCTCGTAAGGCGCTATCTCTCTGGAATAGTGTCTGTTGCCCAATTCATCAGTAAAGGTTTTGGTAAAAAAGTCATTAAAGTTTAATTTTCCTCTTGTTTTGTTACCGGTATAATCAAATCCGTAGTATGAGACTAATGAACTTCCTCCACCAAAAAGTTCATCAGGGCTAAAAAACTCTATACTTAAATCCGAGGGATCGTACCCGTCAATATTTAACCAGGTAGTTCCTCTAGGATCTAATCCCTGTGACAACCTAAATCTAAGGTCAAACATAGATTGTGTTTCTCCAGATCTTAATCTGGGATACAATATGGTGTCTGTAAAAATCGGATTTCCATACGGGTCGGTTACCTGTACGCCATTAACTGTTAAAAATTGTGGCATTGGATTATTGAAATCCAATTGCGAAATATGCTTATTGGTCAGCGAACGCGCTAAGAACCACAAACGAATTGGTGCAGTGGTATAACCTCTGTCCGTTCTCTTTTCATATTCAAAACCTGCAGAAATCTCGTGTCCTTTGATATCCAATGATAGAGATCCTGTTGCACGAATTTGAAAATTATCAATTTTTCTATATCTATTGTAAACTGTTCCCGGCATGGAAATACCCATTGACTCTCCAAATGTAGCGAAGGTTAACGAGCTTGGTACGGAACCATTAAGATATCCTCCTCCCACTAACAGGTCAACCTCGGTAGGCATAAATGTTATATTATTTGCGGGGTTATAGTTTTCATAATATCTTTGGTTGTAAACGGCTAACAGAGGATTTATATCAGTTGCGTAAATTGTGTCGAGAGTATAAAGGAAAGCATCTTGAAGATATCCTATTCTATTTGCTATAGGGTCGTAACCATATTCGAATGTTGGTATATCACGGAACATCATACGTCCGTAATAACCATATTTAAACAGGTCATCCATATATTCAGCATGTCCAATCTCGTTTTTGTATTGTGTTACGTCAAGCTGTAACGAATAGTTGATATTGCTGATTAAACTCTCTTCTCCCTCAGTCTGTTGGGTGCGAAAACGTTGGTTAAATCTTACATAACCTCTAAGAGTCATTGATTTTTCTAATGGATTATTATCAGAGTTTGCAAAAGAGAATTCATAAACGTCACCTTTATATCTATTGTAGTCAAATGTTCCACCAACAGTAAACTGACCGCTTTCAAATGGCTTGTAGTCTAGTTTAGCTGTTGCCATTGCCTTAAAGCTATTAACATTACGGCGTCTTTTGATCTGTTCGTATGCTTCGGCTCCAAAATAACTAGCCCTTAATTGTGTTGAACCTCCCACCCCAACAAACGGATATCGTTTTATTGAATCAAGAAACTCATCTTTCATTACATATTGACGAACAGCAAAAGGTCTTGGGTCTGCTATTGCACCAACCTCTCCCGCTAAAAGAAAACCAACTATAGGTTCTTTAATTATTCGTTCTGGATTGTTTGGATCTACACTCTTTTTGTTGATAAGCGGACCACTAAGGTTGATTGCCGCCATGTGATCCCCATATTTGGTTAAAAAGGTTGAGGTGTGTCCTTCAAAACTTCCGTAGAAGTGTCTGCTTGGGCCTCTTGTGACAATGGAAATTACACCACCGGTAGCATCCCCATATTTAGCAGATAGACCTCCGGTAACAACTGAAACCTGCTCAATTGCACTTTTGGGCAAACTGCTGGATCCACGAACTTTAACGCCGTCAACGTAGTAAACTGTTGCTTCTGTACGAGCACCACGTACTGATACTACCTCACCGTCTTCAGCGTAAACGCCGCCAACAGTTGCGGCAACTGCATCTGCCGAACGGCCTTGCATCTTGCCAATGTCTTCTGATGTTACAGTACCTCCCGATTGGGTGTTGTCTTTCGATATCAAAGGGACTTTGTAATCGACAACAATAACTTCATCAAGTCTGTGTGATGACGGTACTAATTCAATATCAATAAACCGAATTTGGTCTGCAACAACTAACACAGCATTAATCTGTGCAGTTGAATAGCCTACAGACGATGCCCTTAACGTAAAACGTCCAGCCGGCACAGGCTTTATCAGACAAATTCCGTCAAAATCCGATGTTCCACCAGTGATCTGAGTTCCATCCTGCTCAACAACGACGTTGGCAAATGGAACAGGCTCTTTGGTATCTGCATCGAAAACACGCGCTCTAACCGTCCCAGACGATTGTGCGCAAACTGTTCCAACTAGTAGAACAGAACTCACAACAAAGAGTAATTTTCTAAACATAATCGCCTATTTTTGAATAAATATTCCTTTTTTTAAATCGGTAAATATAGATATTCTCTTTTTACTTTCGCAATAAAATTGCATAAAAAGTTAATATTTTGTTAATATTTCAATCATATGGTCTCTTAATTATTGCCGAATATATTATCGCTTTTTTAAACATATTAGGTCTAACACGTTCTTTTTCTTGACTGTTTTCATTTTTCGTATTTTTTAAAATCTGTTCTTTCCTACGTGTTTCTCTATGAATTAAAATTGATGATAAATTGTAGTCTGATTGAGACTTTTGATCCTCTATTTCGGTTATATTATTTTTTTCTACGGAAAAATCATTTGCTTCTTCACTTAAAACATCAGTAAATATAGGTCCGCCATCTGCATCAGTAGGGGGAACACTCTCCGCAATTACAGATTTTCTTTTAACTGCTTTTCCAACATTAACAGCTATTACAATCACAATAAGAACCACATAAACTAATATTTCAAAAATCTCGTCCATATAGTCTCTTCATTTTATATTTAAACATTAGATAATCACTGACTTGTGGCTTCCCCTTGTTAAACTTATCAGCCATTTTCCGTGATTCTTTCATTCTCTTTTGTACTTTTTTTGTCTGTTTTGTTTTGGCATATTTTTTTGCAAGCTTATCCGTTTTTTTATCCATTATCTTCATTTTGGAAGCCTGCTTTTTTTCTACTTTTGCTATTTTTCTGTAGTACAAATATTCTTTTGCTGATAGTCTGCCACTCCTTTTCAAAGAACGCTTATCAATTGAATATTGTTGCTGTCCAAACCCATTGACAAACAAATGCAAAAAAACTACACATAACAATGGCTTAATTTTGCAATACAATTTATTGTTACTTTATATTTTTGAAAAACGAAACATTCTACATACTTTTGTACGTATAGTTTATCAAATCGTGTATTACAATGTTGCCGTCAAAGATAATAAGATATTTTATTTTTTTGTCACTTTTTGTTTTTGTAAGTTGTAAAAATGAAAAAACTCCCGTTCCATATGGACCTGTGGACATCCAGCTTGATTTGAATAAAGCCGAATTTAACTCGTTTATTATAGGTACACATGTTTTTATCACAGGGGGAGGAAGTGGACTTGGTATTGTAGTATATCGTCTTTCTCAAAACGAGTTCAAAGCTTATGATCGCATGTGTACGTCAAAAACCCACAACGAGTGGGTTCGGTTAACAGATAGTCCCAACAGTGCTATATTGTTAGAGTGTCAAGAGTGCGGGTCACGGTTTAGTTTAATTGATGGCTCGGTAAATAAGGGTCCTGCTTATTTTTATCTAACAGAGTACCAGACTTATTATAATCAAACATTAAACACTTTGTGGATCACTAATTGAAAGCAATTAGCAATTAGCAATGAACAATGTGCAATTGAGGTAAAAGTTGAAAGGTAAAAGTAGAGGAGCATGCTCCGTCTTCTCTCAATCCCCTTCCCTTAATAAAAATTAAGAAAAAGAGACGCCACAATGTGACGTCTCTACTTTATAAATTTTTAACTCAATCTATTGAAACAGCAATCTGTGATCTTCAATTTTTGATACGTCTTTCAATATTCTTGAAATTTCGGAACTTGCCCTTGATTGCAACGTCATTCGTATATTATGTTTCTCTACATCGTAACTCATTTCATCAGTTGCAAGCTCATGTTTTTCAACAACAGAGATGACATAAACTCCGTTATTCCCTTCAATAGGTTCCGACAGTTGTTCTTTATCCATTGTAAATGCTATACCATTTATTTTTGGTTCAATTCCAACTCCACCAGGTACATTGAATGCTGAAAATGTGAGAGAGTTTACCTCTTTGATTTCTGCCTCCATTTTTTCAGCAAGCTGTTCTACACTATTATTTGCTTCTTTCAATGCGCTTTCAAAATTTGCAATTATTGTTTTAGCTTTCTTTTGTTTTTTTACATTATTTTCTATGGTCGGTCTTAAATCATCAATGGGTGTATAACCCTTCTCATTTCGTTTTTTCAAGAAAGCTATAACATAATTATCTCCCAATTCAAATATCGGAGAATTATTATTTCGATGTGTTACAAGAGTTCCTTCGGTTGCGAAGAATGCTTCACGTATTAAAGTTCTTGCATTATCCAGACCTCTGATTTCACGTGAATTTTCATTCAACATGCCTGCAACTCTTTTTACAAGCCCATGCTCCTCAACTTTTGTATTAAAATCATCTGCGGTACGAATCGTAGAAGCGAAGCTGTTTGCTTTTTGATATATTGAAGTTCTTGTATTATCACTAGCACTGATTGTACGCTCAAGAGTTGCTAATTGAATTTTCAACTCCTCTTTTCCGCGTGCAACAACTTGAATAACATAAAATCCCTCAGGCGATAATTCAACAACTGCATTTCCTGTTTTAACGGATAATAGAGATTGTCCATATGGCATATTTTCAACATTAACCCACTCGGGTTTAACGCTTTCTTGACTTTCACTAAAGCTGGCAAAATCTGAAATTTTTGCACCTTTATTAATTAGATCAACTATACTATCAGCCTGATTTCTCATTACCTCAACATCTTCTTGTCTTTTGGGGATAAGAATTACTGCTGCCGTTTGTATAGAGTCGGGCTGCATCTCTTTTGCTGCAAGCTTTGTTAATTTATACTTATTGTCTTCTATGTATGGACCATACATTTCTCCGACTTGTAGGCTAAACATAACAGAGTCAACAAAAGTATTACTGTATTCGTTTTTACGATAGAATTTGCCGTCGTATGAACCATCAGAGTTAGCATTAACGTAGCTTTGATTGTCTTGTACCATTGCAAACTCTTCTTGAATATCTTGCAGCTCTTCAACTATTGCTTCAATATCGGTGTCAGTTGCTTCAACAGGGAAAAGTACATACTCAAGATCTATCGACAAATCCTGCTTATATTGTTCTTTATGGTCTTTATAGTAATCTTTCAACTCCTTATCTGTAACAGTTACAAGTGAGTCGTTAATAGAGGTATATGGTACAAAAACCGCTTTCAAATCTACTTTAGCTGATTTTTCAACAGATGCGTTTTTTGCTTGTAAATCAGTTACATATATTCCCTTATTGATTGCTGAAAAATATTTGTCGTTTTCGCGTTGTTGTAGCAAATATTCTTCAAATGACATCCATGCTTGACGTGAACGTCCCGTATTGTCTGCATCTAAGTTTTGAAGAAACAGGACTACACGTGAAGGATCAAAGATTCCTGTCTCCGGGTCTTGAAATATGGGAACGCTCTGAACTTCAGGATGTACATTATTACCCTTAACCATATCTAACAGCTCTTCACTTGAAACTGTCAAACCAAGTTTCTCTAATTCGTTATTCATAATCAACTTGCTAACAAGTTGGTCCCAAACTTGATCTTGAATCTGGGCGTAGGTCCTGTCGTCCAATGAGGTTTGTCCCAAATGTTGTTTCATGTTTTCAACGGCTTCATCAATTCGCTGTTGATATTCTACGTAATAAATTTTTTCGCCATTAACTTCGGCTATATCGGGCTGTCCTCTGTACGCGTTTCTGCTTGAGAAGAAGTCTCCAAGAATAAAAGCGAGTAAAGCTACTCCCACCACGGCAATCAGTAATCCCGAACGACTACGTATTTTTTCTAATGCTGGCATATTGTTAAATTAATAAAGTTATACATATTATTTGAGGGCACGAAAGTAATAAAAATGATTGATTTGTGCAAAAGAGAGAGATTTTTGTAACTTCTTTTTACAAAACTGTTAATTCGACGGTAATAATTTGTGTGCCTGAAGCCCGCACAATCTTGAATTTATAGTTTTGTATAGTAATTATTTGATTTTGTTTAGGTATATTTCTATGATGATACAAAATATATCCTGCAAGTGTTTCGTATTGATCGCTTTCTTCGAAACCTAACCTGTATTTCTCATTTAACATATCAATTTCTAATCTTCCGGATAGGAGATATTTATTATCATCAATTTTTTTATCTTCATACTGATTTGTATCATGTTCATCTTCAATTTCTCCAATTATCTCTTCAAGAACATCTTCAAGGGTAACTACTCCATCGGTTCCTCCAAACTCATCGACTACCAGTGCTATACTTTTTCTTTGCTTAATTAATTTTTTCAACAATTTATTGGCTGGCATTGTCTCGGGAACAATTAATACAGGGTGCACAATACTTTTTATGCTTTCTGGCATTGAGAACATATCGATTGTGTGAACGTATCCTATGATGTTGTCAATATTGTTCTCATACACAAGAATTCTTGAATATCCTGTTTCTGCAAATTTGCTAGTAAGGTTAGATATTGAATCAGAAATATCAATAGCAACAATTTCATTACGAGGAACTATGCACTCACGCGTGGTAATGTCGTGAAAATCAAGAACGTTACGAAACATTTTAACATTTTGCTTTGATGTGGTTGGATTGTTTGTTATTGATTGATGTTGCGTGAGCAAATCGCTTAAATCATATCTATCAAAAGCCAGCGTTGTTTCTGTAGTTGTTGATTCTCCCCTTGTTATTATTCTTAAAAAGAAATTAGAGATGTATGTAGTAATTTTTGCAATAGGATAAAATATAATGTAAAAAAACATTCCGGGAACTGCAAAAAATCTCAAAACCCTATTTGGATTTATTCGAAATAAAATTTTGGGTGTAAATTCACCTGTTATTAATATAATAATGGTGGATATAATTGTTTGAGTAAACATTATCAACCAATCTCCGGAAACAAACATTGCAATATATGGTTCTAATATTAAAGCTATAAAAATTCCATATACGACAAGGGCAATATTATTTCCAATAAGCATTGTTGAAATATATTGCGCTGGATTTTTAACAAAAACACCCATTATTGCCGATAGATATCTGTTCTTTTTTCGCTCAATCTCTATTTTAAGCTTACTTGATGATAAATAAGCTATCTCCATTCCCGAGAAGAAGGCAGAGAATGTTATTGTTATCAATACAATTATAACGTATGTGATATTCATCTTTTTTTATCGGTTGTTACAAAGGTAATAGAATAAACTTTCTATTAAAACTTGTCGTCAACTAATTTAGTTTATTTTATGTCGGGATAAATTTCCATTAATGTGTCTGTTTCAACATCATCATCTGAATTAAACTCACTTTTATTGATACTAAAATCTCCTGAAATATTGAAAATTTCCCAGTCAGTAAAATCTTGCTTGGCTCTAAAGCCCCGTCCAATAATAATAGCGTCTTTTTCGGTAACTTTTATAAATCTATCACTCTTTATCACTTCGTTTTTTTCATCCCACTCAATGTATTCTGTGTTAAACAATGTTCCTTCAATGTTCTTTGCCTCTACATCACCCATTGCTTCCCACCTATTATCATTCTCATAATATACAGCTCTATTTGCAGATAAATATGATGTCACATTCATACTGTCATCAAAGAACTCAACAACTATACCATCAGGGAATTCGGTTTTGGGTTCTTCCTGATAGCTAAATACGTTTACCGTTTGAGTTATAACTTTTAGTTTTACTTTGCCGTATTGACTATGCAACAACTCTACTTTATTTGCCGACAATCCGGGGTAATTCACAATGTCGGGAATAGTTCTGTTATCGTGGATTCCTTCAGCACAGGCATTAAACAGAAATAGGATAGCCACTAAGATAGTAGCCATCCTACTTGATTTGTTTCGATATAATAATCTATTTATCACTTTCTAAGTCGTACGCGTGTTCTCTCGTTTATCCAACCTGGAACTACATATTCTTGACCTTCGGATAAATCGTGGAAAAAAGCATTTTCTAAAGTTGGGAAATATGCTGAGTATGTGTATATTAATTTATCTGCTTCTTCCGTAACGGTTGGGTCAACTCTTTTTGCCTGTATAAATTTATCAACCGCTGCCCAATAAGCTGTATTTTGTTCAAATTCTACTTCGCTGATACTTCTATTATATTGTACATATAATCTGCCGATTAACATAATTGTTTTACCATCGTTAGGATTTATCTGAAGTGCTTTATTGGCAATGTTTCTAGTTTCTGACGGACTTTTTTCAGCTACAAAATAAATTAAAGCTAATTCTGAATAATATTGAGCTTTTGTCACATCGCTTTCTTCTAAATTAATTGCCTGTTCATAATACGATATGGTTTTATTAAACTCTTTTTTTGCCAAAAAGAACTTTCCTAAATTATATGCTGATGAAGCTGATGGTTCGAGCTCGTATAATTTTTCGGCTGCTTTTGCAAAGAGTTCAGTGTCTTCACATCCTACTGTTCTAAGAAGATTTACGATGGTATTAAGATTACCAATGTCATCAGGATTGCTTGTATACTTCCTTTCTAATACAGGGGTCAATGTTTCACAATCAGCGGCACCACTGTTAGAAAAAATCAAATTAGCGTTGTTTAGAATTTGCTGGTTAGTCTCCCGTTCTTTTTCATCTTTTGAGTGCTTAATCTTATGTTCCATTATGTCGACAGAAGTAGCAAAGTTATTAATCATCTGGTCTCTGTCGATTTCTTCTTTCAGATATCTTGATAATGAAATCTGCATAAAGGTGTTTATAGCAAAATCTGGAACGTCATTTCCATCGAGCTTTATAGCCTCGACAATAAAGTTGTATGCCTCTTCTGATCTAGTTTCGTCAAGTTCGCGCATATCTAACGCTTTTCTTGCAAGCACCTCTCCTCGTTTTCCAAAATATTGACTTCGTTGATCATAAATCAACATAATGGTATCAACATAAGCCTTTCTAAGCTCCGGATCTTGTGTTTCGTTAAAAAGTGTCTTATAAATAGTTACACCGTGTAAATACATATTGTAACTACATCGAGGGGCTTCGATAAAAATTACTCGCCAGGGAATAACGGCTTCTTTATAAGCCCTTTGTTTAATGTACTGTTGATACATTGATAAGTTTTGCAATGCTCGAATACTGTCTTCTCCTTTGCCATACTTAGAACCGTCTTCAACTCCTTTTTGTGCAAATACGGTGACATTAAATAACGTTAAAGAGATTGTTAGTACAGCTAAAATTCTTTTATAAATCATGATTTTTACATTTTAGGTTTAACACTGTTTAATTATTAATCATATTTAGGTTTATAAAACCACATTTCACTGAATCTTAGTTTTAAATTAAGTCTTATATAATGATCTTTTATCTGATCGTTTTTATTTGTTCCCATTTGTCCTAACTGCAGGTCAATNTCAACATTGTAAAGACCTCGCCTTATTGGNAACCCAACACCAGCAGCTATTCCAAAGTTTAAGATTTCGGTATCAGATANCGAAATGTTGGTACTTTCTAAAAATGCTCCAAAACGATAAGTTGATCGTTTTGCATAGCTAACAGCTGAATTCCATTGTGGTATAAATGAATATCCTAAAGCCAAGCGATGTGAGTTCTTTGTGTTTTCAAAATTTGTCGACAACCAATTTGCAAAGGTATAGTCAATTGATGCTGAATATTCATTAAGAGATGTTTTACCGAGTCCAACTGTAAAAGACATTGGTTTCTCAATCTGTACAGTCTTATCGTTGTAAAATATCATTGTGTCTGAAAAAACATTGTCATCTGCTGACCAAATGTTTTCACCATTTGTAATTCCTTTTAAGTATGNCTCTTTTCCTTTTATTTTAGATTTAGGTGTAAACGACAAACCAAAATCGTATCGCTCTTGTTCTGTTTTATCCAGTCTGTAATGCAACCCGAACGACACATTAAAATCACTTATCTGTTGTTTCAACCCTTCCTGCAAATGACTTGCGGACATCAATTCCGGAAACATTAATGTGTTCGTTTCTTCAAGTTTTCCGAATAAGTATTCT
>JGI24710J26742_10000963_pt1 | contig 26815 bp, 17 predicted proteins | sample BioPla2DNA2_FD_26742 | JGI IMG/M metagenome (IMG submission 26742)
TATTAACATGGCATCTGAACCAGTTGTGTTCTTCAAATTTTCAAGCTCTTTATTAAAATCTCTTTCTTCATAGTATGCACCCTTTGCTTTAAGTTCCGCGACTGTATCATACCTGCCGACTTCCACGTCTTCTATTTTGAATGCATCGAGCTTTACATCTTCTTCGGGATCATTTTTTGTTGCCCTCGGAGCTTTTAGCGTGTATTTATGCTCTAGTTTATTCTCAATATTTTCAACATTTTCGCCCGTTCCAACTTCTTCGGTAATAATTATTTCGATTTTCTTTTCTTCGGGGTTTTTAGATTGATTGTCCTCTCCAAATGCCGAACTGAATTCTGTTTTAAACATACTGGATGCGACTGGGAACTCTGCACTTTTGCTACCATCTTTATATTCGATATAGATGACTATTCTTGCTCTATCAATTTTATACCCAACATAATATACATCTTGTAAGTATGCCTTTGTTTCGTCAGTGAAATGTAATTCTTTAATATTTTTTTGTTCAATATTTTTAGATTTTTTGTTGATGTCTTTTATTTTTGCTTCTTCTTTTAACTGTTCGATTGAATCGTCCATATTTTTATTCACTGAATACACTGCCAAGCTTTTTTCTGCAAACGTCAACACATCGACTGGCTTTTCAGCTTTTCCTCCGCCAACTAAAGAATTAAATCTCTTATCGCTAGTTTCTGCTTTATTTACTAGAAACGGCATAGCTTCAGTTAATAGATATGCACTTTGAATTTTTCCTTCAATGGCTCCTTTTAAAATCTCGTCAACGCCATAATATCCTTGCTGGATATACTGTGCATACTGNTTATACACGGTATAAAANTGATCTAATATTTCATTTTTNGTTACTTCGATAGTTATTCCATTCTTTTTTACTTCGATTAANGCCTCGTTAGCGACNCTATCTTCATTCAATCTAATAANAGAACATGCAGGTAGCACAATAACAGCTAAGATAGATATAACTAACACTATTGCCAACATTTTTAGTTTTCTAGATTTCATTTTATCTCCCACGAACCATCTTGTTCATTTTGTATTTACATTAGAAAGCGCACACACGTGCACTAGTTTTAATATTATATTATATAGTGGTGTTATTCGCAACCGTTTTGTTTTTGATAAAGACAGTATAACCTTTTGTTCCGTTTAAAACACCAGTCTTAAACACTATTAAACCGACAATTTTCATGTCGGTTTAACTGGTCTGCATTTTAAATTCTCTCAATTACTAGTTTATTTATCTCGTCCTTTGGGAGGGTTGTAACTCGCAGCTACGTCAAACCACTGCATCTTCACTTTCTCCTTCTCATACATCGCTTGATATTTATCTTGGTAATAGTTTTCAGTATAGTTATCAAACGATCCATCTGAATATGTCCTTACTATAGTACAACCTCTTTGTGCTCCTTCCTTAGCAATTCCAATATACGCTAAATAGTCTAAAGCTTTCCCATATGTGAAACGAATTCCCCTGTACTCTAAACTTAGGTCGTTGTAGTGATCGTGACCGAAAAAGAAACCTTTGGTGCTACCAAGTTCTAAAGCCTTTTCAAATACTTGATCCTCACCGCTTCCAGAATAAATAAATTTACCTTTTTCCTTTATTTGACCATATACATACTTCACATCTTCTGTGTCACCTTTATCTTTATACACTAAATATGCTTGCCTAAATTCATCAAGAGGAATATGGAAAAACGCTAGTGATTTAACCGTTTTAAAATTTTCTGCAGCATCTGGGCNTAATTCCAATGTGGCTAGTTTTGCTTGATTATATGTGTTTAATTTCTGTATCTCTCCTGCGTACCAATCGACTTGGTTGTCTTTAATGTTATCATAATCCCATTTCACGCCAAACTTATCGCTTTCGATATAAGAATGGGAATCCATTAAAATAAGAGCTTGAGAAACTAGACCTTTTGAGTTTTTAACTTTTATAATGCTGTTTCCATATCCCGCAATATTATCTGGCCCCTGTTGAAACAGGCAATATTTATAGCCTTTTTCTGTCCTTAGCCCCTCGTAGAACTGGGAGATAGCTTCTCTATCATACCTACTGTAACTTTCTGTATCATGATTCCCAAACGTTAGAGTCCAATATACGCCAATGTTTTCCATAAAATCAGATAGCATTTCTGCTCCTGTCATATTATTAGATGTCCCTGCCTGAAAAGGAACAGGATATACAGAATCTCCGTTGAAAATAACAAGATCTGGTTTTTCATACCTTATCATCGCTTCTAACGCATTAAACAAATACCTATCTTTCTTGCCACTAAAAGCTCCTGCTCCAATGTGCAAGTCGTTAAATAAACAAATACGAAAGGGATCATCTGTTGTAAAAGTATAATAACCATCACTATCAATCACAGGTTTCAGCTGATTTCCTGCATATGCTATTTCCATATATTTATAATCCGCAGTTCCAAATTCAGCAACTAGAGAATTTGTCTTTTTAACACTTACAGCAGCTGCTATTGCAAAACTTGCAAACACAACGCCTATAATTAAAAATATGGATACAAAAATAATGATAAGTTTCTTAATTAAACGTTTTTTCTCTCTTTCTGTTCTTTCTCTTTTAACTTTAGCCATACCTTCCCCTTTTCCTTTCCTTCTCGCTTTGCGTAGGTTTAAGGTTTTATTATTATATAAAATAACTATGAAGTAGTCAATATTGGTTATTATCGGGTTCGTGTCAGTTTTTTCCCCTATCAAAAGTTGCACTTATCCTGTGATGCTCGAAGGTTTATCTACCGTTGCACTTACTATGACAACTGACAGTCAGCTTTTTCACGCGTTTTCTGTTGTATATCCAGCAGCTACTAATAAGAAAGAACGCATAAGTTCAATTTTTTCATCTTGGCTACGTTTTGACTTGTTAAACACAATCATTGGCGGATCTGCAGGACTCAATACTGCTTCGTTTATGTATCTATCTAACGCCTTAAAAACATCAGGCTTCCCGAATAAGGTGTTATCCCAAAAATGGAGTCCCATTCCATAATTTGTAACTACAACCTGCCTTACCCCTATAGATTGAGCTAGCTTTTTCAAAAGCCCCATCTTAAGCAGCCTAAGAGCGGGTTCTGGAAGGGCTCCATCTGTGTCCTCGTAGTGTTTAATGAGTTCTTTTTCTTCTTCGATACTGCCAATTTGAGATATTCGCTTATAAAATTCTACCCTTCTACTTGAGGCAGTTATGTAGTCCGTGGGCAAGAATATATCGCCATCTATTTTCAACTCAACCTGCTTAGTTTCTTCAACTTTTTCACCTTGCAATTCCTTAACAGATTCGTTCAGCAATCTGCAGTACATATCATAGCCTACTTTTTGCATATTCCCGTGCTGTTCTCTTCCTAATATATTTCCTGCCCCTCTTATTTCCAAATCTTCCATGGCTATCTTAAATCCGCTTCCAAGTTCCGTGTACCGCATTAGCGCATCTAGTCTTTTAACAGCTTCCTCTGTCAAAACCTTTCCTTCCCTGACAGTAAAATATGCATAAGCTAAATTGTGACTCCTTCCTACTCTGCCTCTCAACTGATAAAGTTCTGCAAGTCCTAGCCTATCGCTGTCTATTACTATCAGCGTATTTGCGTTAGGTAAATCAATTCCATTTTCGATAATAGTTGTAGAAATTAGCACCTGATATTTCCCGTTATAAAAATCACTAATTCGGTTTTCTAAAGTGGCAGGACTCATCTGACCATGTGNATAAGTAATGGTTACTCCTTCAAGCATATCTTTTACATCTTGATAAAATCTTTCTATCCCTTGCACCCTGTTGAATAGAATAAAAACTTGTCCTCCTCTGCCGATTTCTCTTTTTACTGCGTCTACAAGCAGTGCGTCCGTATACTCTACCACATAAGTTTCTATCGGAAGACGGTTTTCGGGTGGAGTTTCGAGGGTGGAAATATCCCTTATGCCACTTAAAGCCATATGNAGAGTTCTAGGTACTGGGGTTGCCGAAAGACTTAATACATTTACATTGTTTTTCATTACTTTGATTTTTTCTTTTTGTTCAACCCCAAACTTTTGTTCCTCATCTAAGACCAGAAGACCCAGGTCCATAAATTTAATATCCTTACTCAAAATTCTATGTGTTGCCACCACTATGTTTATCGTACCCTCTTCTAGCTTTTTAATGATTTCAGTTTGCTTTTCATTTGATACAAACCTAGACAACATTTCGATATTTAAATTGTATTTCTCTAATCTTTTTGTAATGGTATCATAATGTTGTTTACAAAGAATGGTTGTAGGCGCAAGCACTACTGCTTGTTTTCCTTCTATCACGGTTTTGAAAATCGCCCTGATTGCAACTTCAGTTTTCCCAAACCCTACATCCCCACACAAGAGCCTATCCATAACTTTCCCAGACTCCATGTCTTTTTTAATCTCAGAAATAGCAAGAAGTTGGCAATCCGTTTCTTCAAACTCAAAATCCTCTTCCATCTCTTGCTGCCAATATGTATCTTTTTGATAAACGTGCCCTTTTACCTTCATCCGTTTTTTGTATAATTCGTGGATGTCAAAAGCCATCTTCTTTATGGATGTCTTTACTCTTTCTTTCAGTCTTTCAAAGTCTCTGCTACCTAACCTGTGAATTGTAGGGCTACCACCACCAGTATACTTTTCTAACTCATCCATCCTATCCACTGGCAAGTATAGTTTATCTCCATCCTTATAACGAATTAGATAATAATCTTTAATTCCGCTCCTAGTTTCTAACCTTACCAGCCCTTCAGATATCCCAATACCATGTATTTCATGTACAACAAAGTCGCCAACTTCAGGCATAACAAAGCGCTCACGCTTTCTCTTTAAACTCTTTTTGCGAGTTTCCGACTTGCGGATTATATCATCTGTACCAATGACAGTTATTTGACCACTTGGAAGAGTAAACCCACGGCTTAAGCAGTACGGATAAATTACCAAAGGATAGTCAGATGTATAACTAGTATCTATAACCGATGCCAGCTTTGCATCACTAAAAAACGCTTGTAGATAATTTGCGCTATCCATAGTTCCAGCGTAAATAAAAACTCTGGTACCGAACATTAAATTACCCGTGATATTTTCAACTAGCATATCGTAATTTAAGCTGTATTTTGGAATGGCGGGAGCTTTTATAGTATCAATATATTCTGGCTCAAAAATAGGATTGGCGCTTGTCACATTTTGGAAAGCAAGAATTGTGTTTTTCTTAATGTTACCGTATATATCTTCTCTACCAATTATACTGTTTTCATGTTCAAATACCGCTTCTCCAGAAGAGACAAAACTCTTAACTCTTATGTTGTGAGCATTGGTTAAAAGCTTCATTTTATCATCTATACTTCTCGGTTCATCTAGCACTACAATACTATCTTTCGGAAGATATGAAATGATATTATCCATAGCATGATTATAAAACGGGAGCGCCCAAATTAAGGATGGTTCTTGTGGATTAGTTTCAAGCTTCAAAATCATCTCATCAATTATTTCTACAAGCCTTCGAGACGCATTCCTTCTATGGCTATTAAGTTGGTTTAGGATACTGTTTACTATATTTCTGGGGAATAAAACATCACTTTTAGGAACTATTGTACACGCATCTATTTCCCTTATCGATATCATTGTTTCTGGAGCAAACACCCTCATTTTTTCTACNATATCCCCGAAAAACTCTATTCTTATAGGGCTTAATTCTCCTGCAGGAAAAATGTCTAAAATATCTCCACGTACTGCAAACTCGCCAGGTAATGTTACTACATCTTCCTTTCTGTACCCCCCAGAAATAAGACTATCTACGATATTTTCAGGCGGTATNTTATCTCCTGTTTTTATATTAATCGTTGCTTCTTTTACTGCTTCTTTTTTGGGGAAATATTGAAGCAATCCTTCAGCGGAAATAACAGCCCCGACAGCCTGCCCAGATACTATTTTATTTAGCGCATGCATCCTTTCATTCAGGGAAACGTCTGAAGACATAGAAACATTCAAAAGCAGTTCGTCTTTTTCTGGTATTAATACGACTTCACCACTTGCATACTCGTTCAAAATTGTATGGGCGTCTCTTGCAGTTATCCTGTCTTGCGTAACATATAAAAAGAATTTATTTAACCTTGTTGTAAGAAAATATCTTGTGTTCTGGGCAGCGTAAAAGACTGCGGAAGATTTTCCACCCCCCACAGCCTGAAACAGTGAGTTAGCCTTCTCACCTAAATTAGCAATCGAGAAAAACTTAGAATTAAGCATTAATTTTCTGGCCTTTTCATCTATCTATTTCTCGTCTCAAACTAGAGCCATAGACTAGAGACTAGCATACAACCAACATAGGTTTATAAACTTACATTCAGTATTATTTCACTAGTGAGATAGATAAGTATATAATCAACCTAAATTTATAAACTTACAATCGGCATTATTTTNTAGTGAGATAGACGAGTATATAATCAACTTAGGTTTTACCTATAGTGTTTATTTAATACCGACTAGTGTTATTTCAATTTTATCAGTTGGTTTAATATCTTTCAGTAACAAAATTCCTTTGTCTGTTTCCACTTCACAGTGCTCACCATTTTTCAAAATTTCCGCGCCTGCATATCTAGTGATGTTGGCAAAATTTATTTTGTAGTCTCTACTTTCTGGCACATATGTCGTATCACCTTCGGCTGGGAAAATTATGAGTTTTTGTTCATCTTCGGTTAACTCAGTTCTAAATTGAGTTACAGCATAAGCACCGTCTTGATATTCCTGACCATCACCCTTGTCCTCATATAGTCTATATCTTCCTTTTCCTCTATAAACTAAAAGTTCTAACTCTCTTGGATTATCTACGGAGTTTCCACCATTAGTTCCTAATGGAATAACCGAACCACTTCTTGCAAAGACTGGTATAGATGTCAGGTCTCTTTCTAGCGTATATGTTCCGCNTTGTAGTACTTCGCCTGTAAATATGTCTGTATATTCCCCACGTGGCAACCATACTTTAACTTTGGCTTTACCTGTCTTCTTGTTAGCAGGGCTAGTTATTGGCGCTACTATCAACTTGCTTCCAAAGAAATATTGACCGCCTACTTTGTATGCCATTTCTTTAGTTGGATGCCCGTAGTACATAGGTTCGATTATTGGTCTTCCTTCTAAATAGTTTCTATAGTACTCGGAATAAATGTATGGAATTAGCTTATGTCTAAATCTCAAAGCCTCTTTAGCTAGATCTTCCACTTCAGGATGATTCCACGGTTCCTTACTGAGAGCAATCCTAGTGCTATGCAACCTTAAGATTGGTGAAAACACTCCAAACTGTATCCATCTTAAGTACAGTTCTCCGTCTTTTTGTCTTCCAAACTGGTGACCACCAATATCGTGAGACCAGGTTGTGTATCCACAATTTGCAGCCGTTGCTGTAAAATATGGCTGTAATTTTAGCGACCGCCATGTAACAAACGTATCTCCCGAAAAACCTACTGGGTAACGGTGCGAGCCAAGCCCGCCATATCTAGACAACACTACTGGTCTTCTTCCATCCCAGGCATTATCTAAAGTGTGATAGTGATTGCATGCCCATAATGGATCAAGTCCAGGGATTTTACTCTTACTCCCTTGTTGCCAGTCTATCCACCAAAAATCAACCCCTGCTCTTTCATATGGTTTGTGTAAAACTTTAAAATATGCATTTAAAAAGTTAGGGTCGGTACAATCAAATGGTATTGTTTTCCCCGTCGATGGGTCTAAATCCATATGTTCGCACATTTTTTCATATTTTTCTTCAAAACTACGCACTCCAGATGCTGGGTGCAAGTTTAATGTAACGTATAAATTTCTATCTTTTAATTCTTTCAAAAAGGCCTTATAGTCCGGGAATAGTCTTTTATTCCAAGTATATCCAGTCCAGCCCGTTCCCCAAACTTTTATACGCCCATCAGTTTTCTTAATTCCTAAATCCTTTTTTAGGTCAACATAGTGCCAATCCATATCAATTGTTGCTACAGAAAATGGAATGTCTGCCTCTGCAAACTTATCCATAAGCTCTAGATAACTTTCATCGGTATATGGATAGTATCTACTCCACCAGTTCCCTAAAACTGCCCTTGGCATCATAGGTTGAGGACCTGTTATTGCATAAAAAAGCTGTAATGCTTTTCTCCTATTTTTTGTTGCAAAGATATAATAGTCTTTCTGTGGTGCCCTTGGCCTTGGCATACCATCAGAACCTAAAATCAAACTGTTATCTTCCATAACAGCAACGCCTTTTTCACCAATTATTCCGTCCTTTAGTCTAACAAAACCGCTTGTTCCGTCCAGAGTTCTTGCTGTACCTTTAAGGTTTCCTTTATCCGTGCGTATTTTTTCACCACCTATTTCAACTACATCTACCTTTCTTTTTTTACGATGAAAATAATATTTAGCTTTTTCAGTAGCAACCATAACGTGATCTTTTTGAAACTCGAGATTGAATGGATGTTCTCCTAAATCCCTAAACCATACAATTTGTGTTGCCTCATCGCAAAACACAAAAGAATCACTAACTTCAACTCTCAAAAGTTCTGGAGCAATCACAGTAACTCTTACTTTATCTGTAATATAAATTTGCGCTGGGTTTGGCAATGGCTTTGTTTTTGCTATTAAGTGCGAATCTAACATTTTTCCCTCCAAAGGTTTCGTCGTTATCAGACTAAACGTTATACTGTCATTTGGTTTTTAGACAGTAAAAATTTTCCCCTTACAAACTACAAAAATTGCAATTTGCCGATTACTGATATTTTAACATACTAGTATCTATATAAACAAATTAATCTTAAAAATACATATTGCGTAATTCAATAAGTTTTATACTCTCATCTTCTATTGCCTTATCTTTCACGGCTTTTGTAAAGGAACCTTTAGAAAATAGATAAAAATATTGTTTTTTATTACCTTCAAAAAGCGAAGCTTTTCTCTTTAAATCTTCCAAAACCTCGATGCCTACAGTATCTTTCCATTTACATTCTGCGAAAATTATCGATTCCTTTGAAGTAGCTATAATGTCTATTTCCTCTTGTCGCTTTAAACTTGGGTTACTGCCCCACCACCTGCCTATTGAGTCAAAAACAAATGGAAGATTCATATTCTTGTTTTGTCTTTTTAGAAACTGAATGCTTATTTCTTCAAACACACGTCCCATATAACTAGACATTTCAGGTACAATTTTTTGTTCATAAACATATTCATGCATTCCACTTTCGATGTTTGTAACGTTTGGCAGTACACATCTATACCAAAATTTAAACATGTTGTCCACAATAACATATATCCCGTTACGCTGCTGTTTACTGAGCATCGGTATTTCTCTTTTTATTATGTGTAAGCCTATCAACGAGAGGAGGTATTTGCTAACTTTCCTATTTTCCTCTCCAGTTTTTGTAGATATTTCGTTAGGTTTAGTTGCCCCTTTAGATATAGCGCTAAGTATAGTGTTATATACCGCTGGCTCTCTTAATTCCTGCATGAGCAAATTACGTGGCTCTTCATATAACGATCCGCTCTTTTTCAAAAACTCATTTTTTATGCCTTCCGATAAACTGTCGTATGCTTTGAGTTTATTTAAATACTGTGGAATCCCGCCTGTTACCGCATAGGCTACTGCCTTATCTTCATAAATCCATTTATCAAAAAATTTTGCACTGTCATAATAATCAAACGGTTCAACTTTAAACTGCATATCTCTTCTACCATACAGTGGACTTTTTCTCCCTAACACCTGTGCCTCCATAAAACTCATCGAGCTACCACATAATATGAGCATAATGTTTGTCTTCTGAAAATCTCCATCTATATATTTTTGTAGAATTGATGAAATACTGGGGTTAGAATTTGCAACATATGGATATTCATCAATAAACAACACAAGTCTCTCATCTTTTACTTTACTTATAATGTAATCTAATGCTTTTTCCCAAGATTTAAATGATGTTAAATAATCTCTCGTATCATCAAATCTATTCATTATAATTTCGCTAAAGCTATCGAGATTATATTTATCATTTTGTTCTAGAGCCATAAAACTTATGCTTGGCTTATCCCCTTCCGAAATAAACTTTTGTATAAGGGAGGATTTGCCTACTCTCCTTCTCCCATAGACAACAACAAATTTAAATCCATCTCTTCTATAGAGACTATTTAGTTCATCGAGCTCTTGCTCTCTTCCATAAAAATCAAATTTAAAATAAAACATTTCACCACCAAATTAAACATACTACTCACGAGTAGACTACTTACGAGTAGTATAAATTATTTTAAACATCTTGTCAATATCAAACATATAAGTTTTAACCATTTATCTCATTTTAAAAATCATTTATTTATTGTGCTTAACATTAAAAAGCAAAACGGATTTAACTTGCATTGATATTTGAATTAACATTAATCATTTGTCTGGAGTGGGAGGAATATGACTTTGCTCTAGTGTAAGCTCTATAATTGCCAGAGCTTTAGACCTATCCTGCTCATTTACTCCACAGATCTTACAAATATCATCAAAAGATCTCTCTACCTCTTTTAAATTATATTTTCTATTTACTAGACTATTAATATTTTTGTAAGCATTTTTTCCTTTAAATCTTATCCTCTCTTTCTCACCACAAAACAACTTGCTTTTTATAGNCCTTTCTCCTTTTTTTGCAAACGTTCTGACAGTGACTGTATTATCCATAAAATCATATAATCCAAAACTATCAAAATATTTGATTAGTTCTTCAGTCTTTCCAACCTTAAAATGCATAGACTCATCCAGCCCAAAAAAGTCTCTTCTTGTTACATTTATATTTCCATATTTATCCTGACTCACATATATTATTGGGTCAAAAAAACCAACTCCATATTTCATCTTATGCTCATTTCTGCATACCGAACATAGATAATGAGAATCCCTATCTATTATATATTTGCCATCTTTAATATTAAAAATCCGGACCAGGTTTTCTATGTTTTTTGCTGATGTACAGTTATCAACGTAGATGATATGATGTTTCTCATTCAGTTTGTATAATATTCTTCCTCTCGGATAATAAAAATATTCTCGGCTGTATGCCTTTTCATAATTTTCCGCCCAGATGTCATCGTGACTAAGAGTGTAGTCAATTACATTTATTGCTTCGTTCCTCTTATCTACCTGAACTGGACTATTTAAATCTTCATCGTTATAATACTCGATTGTTGAATCTGTTATTTTTACCGCTTGTCTTTTATATATTAATTCCCCATTAACCTGCCAATAAATCCCAACATATATTTCCATAGCACCTCCACCCTTTAAAGAATTTTATAACTACAATTCAAAACCGCTAGACCTAAATAACATTGTTTAATTGTTTGTCTGCACCTAGTCTTGAAATAAGTCGTACCTGATATATCCAGAGTATGTAGCCAGATGCATACTTTCAATAAGGCTTTGAAACAATTCTTTATCGCCATACAACATACGATGCATCTCATCAGCATCTTCCATTTTTATTGTACATTCATCAAGTGCTTCCGTCACTTCGACTTCTTTGCTATAAACCCAGTCATTATACTCCTCTTCAGTCATTTCATCTCTTTTAATTCCCTCAATAGACTCCCTCTCCGACATCCATCTTGATACTTTAGCCGACATCGCTTCATCAAAAGCAAAAGCGTAAAGAATGTCTTCGTTATCTATATCTAAATCAGGCGAGTCTTTCTTAACCAAGTTAATTGCATCAATTAATAACATCCTGTCTTTTTCTTCTTTCAAAAACTCCTCTCTCGCTAAACTCGACAAAGCACGGATTAGTTTTGTTAACTCGCCATCCTCGTTCTTGCTTCCGATCTGATAGGCCATTGAAAAATACATGTCCCTATATGACATACGCTCATCTTTTTTATCACTGCTCATTTTTCTTCTCATATAATAATGCTGTTTGAATTTAACCAGTGTAAATGGTTAGCAACATCAGTTGTATTTATTCATTCCATTTTATGCTTGGCTTTTATATAATCAGCTCCTTGAATATATTTTTTGCGTTATACCGTAGTATATACAAAACATATTTTCACCATCCTAGTCAATACCTAAACTGCCCAAAATTTATCCATGTACTAAAAATGGGACTATACCTGGGGGGTTGTTTAGTTTCGGAAGGTCTTAGCATGTTTGAAAATTTTTCTTGTTATGCGCAAGCGTGTGCATTTTTTATCGCGTGTGTGTTATACTCATTTAAGAAAAGTCCTAGGGACAAGTGGTTTTATACCCACTGCCCTTAAACCATAACTAGTTAAAAGCATGCTTTCGGGCTTAAATTTAAAGATTAAACTATTAACATGTAATTGGAGATTTAAATGGGTATAGGTGATTGGATTCTCAAAAGAGAGAATAATAAAAAATTAAAAAGACTTAGAAAACCAACTGATGCGGTTTTAGCGCTAGAAGATAAGTATTCTGCAATGACAGACGCTGAACTTAAGGCACAAACCACCGTATTAAAAGAAAGACTAGATGCTGGAGAAACATTAGACCAGATTTTACCAGATGCATTTGCTCTAGTGAGAGAGGCAAGTACTAGAGTTACAGGTCTTAGGCACTTCCCAGTTCAAGTAATGGGTGGAATTGCCTTGCATCAAGGACGTATTGCTGAAATGCAAACCGGTGAAGGAAAAACCTTAGTAGCAACGCTTCCTGCATACTTGAATGCCCTTACAGGGAAAGGCGTTCATATCGTAACCGTTAATGATTATTTAGCTAAACGTGACGCTAACTGGATGGGCGGCATATATGAATTTTTAGGTCTTACTGTTGGCGTAATCACTCATGATATGAAACCAGAAGATAAGAAAAAGGCATATCTTGCAGATATTACGTATGCGACAAATAACGAAATTGGCTTTGATTATTTAAGAGACAATATGCAGGTATATCTTAAAAACTGTGTGCAGCGTGGCCATAACTTTGCAATCGTAGACGAAGTTGATAGTATTTTAATTGATGATGCAAGAAACCCCCTTATCATAACTCAACCCCAACCTGGGTTAGATAAGTTAGCTCAGGAAGTTGATGTCTTTGTAAAGAAAAACATCAGGGAAGATCATTATGAAATGGATGAAAAAGAAACTTCCATTTCTCTAACCGAAGAAGGAATTGCACTTGCTGAATCTTACTTTAAAACTACAGACTTTGCGACTTTAGAAGGTTCAAAACTTCTAGGAAAGATTAACTCTTCCTTAAGAGCGCACTTCTTACTTGCAATTGATAGAGACTACATTGTAGAAAAAAATGAAGTTATCATAATTGACGAAAATACTGGAAGAAAAATGACTGGAAGAAGATATTCGGAAGGTTTACATGAGGCAGTAGAAGCTAAGGAAGGACTAGTCATTAGAAATGGAAGTAAAACTTTAGCAACCACATCCTTCCAAAACTACTTTAGAATTTATAAAAAACTCTCCGGCATGACTGGTACAGCTTTAACTGAAGAAGCCGAATTTAGAGGCATATATAACTTGGATGTTGTACCAATTCCCCCTAATGTACCAAGTCAAAGACGAGATGAGCCTGATAAAGTTTTTACTACAAAAGAGAAAAAATATGATGCAGTTGTTGAGGACATAATTAAGTGTCAAGAAACTGGTCAACCCGTCCTTGTTGGTACTGCATCGGTTGAAATGAGTGAACTTTTAAGTGCAAAGCTAAGTAAAAAAAGAATTCCCCACCATGTCTTGAATGCTAAAAACCATGAGAAGGAAGCTTTCATAATTGCACAAGCTGGATGTTTAGGTTCAGTCACCATATCAACTAATATGGCTGGACGTGGTACGGATATTAAACTTGGAGGAAATCCAGAATTTGATGCTTCCGAGCAAATGATTAAGGAAGGTTTTTCTGAGGAAATGATTAAAGCCGCAGAAATGAAAAGCCCGGTTAACACAGAAGAGGAACAAAAGGCTCGCGACAGATATAACACCCTACTTAAAGAATATAGCGAGGCTACGAAAGAAAATGCCGAAAAGGTACGGGCAGCTGGTGGACTTAGAGTCATTGGTACAGAGCGCCACGATGCAAGACGTATAGATAATCAGTTAAGAGGTCGTTCAGGACGTCAAGGAGACGTGGGAAGTTCTTGTTTCTACATTTCCGTAGAAGATGATCTGTTCCGTAAGTTTGGTGGTGAAACCCTACTAAACACCCTATCTAGACTTATTGGTACTCTAGAAGGCGACGTTATACAGATGCCAATGCTTTCTAGACAACTTGATGCTGCACAGCGCCGTAGTGAAGAAAACAGTTATGCTGTACGTAAATTTACCTTGGAGTATGATGATGTCGTAAACCAACAGCGTCAGCTTATATATAAAGAAAGAGACGAAATATTACAAGGTGCAGATGTACATGAACAAGTAATCAAATATATATCTGTACTTGCAGAAAAAGTTATATATGACAATATCCCCTTTGAGGAAATTACCGATGAAACAGATGTTGACTATGTAAAAATCAACACTAGAATACTTGGAACTTTATTGCATCATATCCCTACCGAGGAAGAAAAAGAACTTGCTCTCAAATACATAAACGACACTTTAGCCCTCTCTGCATATATTTTAGATGAAAATGTAAAAGAAGACGAACATACTTTAGAAGCTACAGCTAGTTTGTCAGAAGCTAGTGATTCTTTAGCCGTAGATGAGGACGTAGAAGAAGTTTTATATCAGGAAATTGTATCTGATAAAGGTCAGGTTATAAGAATTGATGTATCCAAGCTATTTATCAATCCAAAAATCATACAAAGACGTAGTGCTGAATATATCGTAGATTTTGTAACAGCTGTGGCTGTTTTACAATACTGCTCACGCATTAGAGAGTACAATGCTTTGATGTATAAAGAAATACAAGAAAAAGACGTTGAGTATCTAATCGATAAGTCCCAGAAAGTAATAAAAGGTTCCGATTATGAACAAGCAATTGCTGCATTTAGAGCAACTCTTGAAGCCGATAGAGAAAGATGGGTTACTTCTAAAGAATTAGAGCAACATGTACTCCTTACAGTTGTTAATAAATATTGGATGGATCACATTGATAACATGGACACTCTGAAAAAAGGTATTGTGCTACGTGGCTATGGTCAACGCAATCCTTTAGTCGAATATCGTCTAGAAAGTTCCAATCTCTTTGACGACATGATACATAACATCCAAATTGATACAGCTTATACCCTCCTAAAACATAATAAAATAGATACTTTCCTCGAAGATGAAGCCACTCGTATAGATAGGGTATTAAAAGGATTTACCTTTGTAAAAGATGAACAAAACTCAAAACCAGGCAGNAANTCTCCTTGCCCATGCGGCTCTGGAAGAAAATATAAAAACTGCTGTGGACGTAATGCATAAACACTAATGTTTTATCATGTCCCAAAACTAGGACATTACAACACATCTACCTTGTAATGCCAAAGACACTGTGATATATTTATAACGCCTAAAAGCAAAATATACAATATCTGTACGATATAGTTATGATGTGTCAGGAGACAACCTTATGACAAAATGTAAACCCTTCGTTAAATGGGCCGGTGGAAAAAGACAAATTCTTGAAAAGCTACTTGAATCCGCCCCTGATAAGTTTAATAAATATTACGAACCATTTATCGGTGGCGGAGCCCTCTTTTTTGAGTTATGCCCTAAATCTGCGGTCATAAACGACTACAATAGCGAACTTATGAACGTATATATGGTTTTACTTAATAAAGACAAGTTTAACAATTTATGTAACACTTTAGATGAATTCGAAAAGAAACATGATGAAAATTTTTATTATTCCATAAGAAACCTCGATAGAAATAAAGTCACCTTTGAAACCATGCCTGATTATTATCGTGCAGCTCGTACTATATATATGAACAAAGCTGGATTTAATGGGTTGTATCGCGTAAATGCTAAAAACGAATTTAACGTTCCATTTGGAAAAAAGGTCAAATTAAATACCTACGAAAGAGATAACCTAAAAAACATACATGACTATCTATCTTCTATCGATATTGAAATATTAAGCGAAGACTTTGAATCTTCTGTAAAAAGTGCAAATAGAAATGATTTCATTTATTTTGATCCACCCTATGACACTGACAAAGATGGTTTCATCGGATATACGCAAAATGGTTTTGGTAAAGATGAGCAACGACGCCTTGCAGAAGTTTATAAAAACCTTGCTGATAAAGGTTGCTATGTTATGCTTTCAAACCATAATACTGCCTTAATCCAAGAGTTGTACGCCGCATTCAACATTCGGGTTATCACTGCCCGTAGAAACATCAACTCCGTAGGTACGAAGCGTGGACCGGTGGAAGAAGTTATCATAACCAACTATTAATAATGCGAGGGACTTTATGAAAAGAAACTTCAATAACTGGCTAAATACTTTTAAAGAAAGCATTTCGACTTTTGATTACTATGTAGATTTTTCAAAAGTTTATCGTAATGTCGACAAAATTAAAGTAGAGCTGAACATATTAAACTCATTAATTGGCAGCAAAAACATAGAAAGTGAATTTAAGCAGATATTAAATAAATACCCATCAACAATTGAATGTATTCCTATTTTACTTGCCATTCGCAAAAATGAAATTTTTATAAAACAATTAGAAAAAGAGTATTTATTCAAATTTGATACATTCGCTCATTCAATAGAAGAGTATTGTAGATTCATGAGCGAAAGCGGACTGTTTGAATTATTACAAAACCATTTAATTAGCAACCTGTACGATTACGTTTTAGGAGTAGAAGTAGGCTTAGACTCTAACAGTAGAAAAAACAGAGGCGGCTTTCTAATGGAAAACTTAGTAGAAACCTATATTCAAAAACTGTCACTTAACCGAGGTTTTGATTACTACAAGGAAATATCCACAAAAGAAATAGAATTAAAATGGAACATGAATTTAAGTAAAATGTCTGGAGACGGTATATCAAAAAAAGTTTTTGATTTTGTCATTAAATCCAATTCTCATCTATATGTGTTTGAAACCAATTTTTATGCTAGCAGTGGCTCAAAACTTAATGAAACTGCCCGAAGCTACAAGTTGCTTGCTGAGCAATCAAAGCAAATTGATGGTCTCACATTCATATGGATAACTGATGGGATAGGATGGCTAAGTGCCAAAAATAATTTAAAAGAAACATTTAACACTATGGACACTCTCTACAATATAAAAGATTTAGAATCTGGAATCCTAGACAAAATTATTATCTAAAAACTATGGATACATATCAAAGAAAACTAGACTTAGAAGAATTAGCTGCATCCCTGCAAACATCAAGGGATGCTCTTAAACTGCCCACTCTCTTAAATGAACTTGAAACNCTAAAGGAAAAACAAAATAANGAAGATTTCTGGACTGATCAAGCAAATGCTAAAACNGTAAACATGAGAGTGGCTAGTATAGANAAGAAAATTGACAAAGTTAATACTTTAGAAAAAAAGATTAGCGATGTAAAAGAACTTTTAGAACTTGCAGACTTAATGCAAGATGAAACTATCCTACCTGAAATCGACACCCTACTAACTTCGCTAAAAACTGACTGTGAACACTTGTTTTTAGAAACCTTATTCACTGGCAAATACGATGCAAACAATGCTATTTTAACCCTTCATGCAGGAGCCGGTGGCACAGAAGCACAGGATTGGGTAGAGATGTTATATAGAATGTACTCTAGATATGCAGAGCGTGCTGGCTTTTCACTCTCTGTTTTAGATCACCAACCAGGCGATGAAGCAGGCATAAAAAGCGTTACCTTTTTACTATCTGGAGACAACGCATACGGATATTTAAAGGCAGAAAAAGGCGTGCATAGACTAGTGAGAATTAGCCCTTTCGATGCCAATAAAAGAAGACATACTTCTTTTGCTTCTTTAGAAGTTATGCCAGAAATAGAAGAAAATCCCGATATAATAATAAACCCAGAAGACCTAAGAGTTGACACTTTAAGGTCCTCCGGAGCAGGTGGCCAACATGTTAACAAAACTGAATCTGCGGTACGAATAACCCACCTCCCTACTAATACCGTTGTGTTTTGCCAAAACGAAAGAAGTCAGATACAGAATAGAGAAACAGCTATGAAAATGCTCGTTGCAAAACTCACAGAACTTAAAGAAAGAGAATTCGAAGAAGAACAACAGCGCATAAAGGGTAACATCAAAAAAATCGAATGGGGTTCGCAAATTAGATCATATGTCTTTTGCCCATATACCATGGTTAAAGACCATCGCACTAACTACGAAACCTCTGATATCACTGGCGTTATGGATGGAGATATTGAGCCTTTCATCTTCGACTTCTTAGCTAAAAATGCTTAAATTAAATATGCATACTTATTCAATTAACAGTTAAATAATTATGTTGTATAATTACGGTAATACAACCACTCGCTTGTCGATTTATGTTTGTAAACTACTTATAGTCCCTACAATTATTAATTATATCGATATACAGCAAATTAATATTTGGGTGATAAAAACCATAATAAATGATACCTAAATCATAAAAACGGAGGAATATATGTTAAACATCAATCTAATTAAAACATCGCCAAAAGAAGTTGCTATCGCCCTTGCAAAAAAGGGTTATGACGTAGACTTTACCGAACTACTTGAAAAAGATGTAGAGCGCAGAACTCTCCTTCAGGAAGTAGAAAATCTAAAAGCTCTTCGCAATAAAGTTTCTGCTGAAATACCAAAACTAAAGAAGGAGGGTAAGCCAGTTGAGGAAATCTTTGCAAAGATGCGTGAAACCAACGAAAAGATTGCTGAACTAGATGCCATTGTCGCTAAGGTTGATGCATACATTAATGACTTTATTGCAGGCCTACCCAACATGCCCGATGAAGACCTTGTTGGTGGTGGCAAAGAAAATAACGAAGTTGTTAAAACCTTTGGAGAAAAACCAGCGTTTAATTTTGAACCTAAACACCACGTTGATTTATGCACTGACTTAAACCTCATTGATTATGAAAGAGGAGTTAAAATTGCCGGCAGTGGTTTTTGGGTATATAAAGGAATGGGTGCGAGACTTGAATGGGCGCTCCTTAACTATTTCATAGATTCACACTTAAAAGATGGATATGAGTTTATACTCCCCCCACACATGCTTAACTATGCATCTGGATTTGGCGCTGGTCAATTCCCTAAATTTGCACAAGATGTTTTCTGGATGGAAGGGGATGAAGACGTTAAAAAGAATAGATTTATGCTCCCAACAGCAGAAACTGCACTTGTAAACCTATATGCAAATGAAATAATCGATGAAAAACTTCTACCAATTAAATTATTTGCATACACCCCCTGCTATAGAAAAGAAGCTGGCTCATATGGTTCCGAAGAACGTGGCATGATTAGAGGCCATCAATTTAATAAGGTTGAAATGGTTCAAATCGCCCACCCAGACCACTCGAAACCCGCATTTGAAGAACTTGTAAATAAAGCAGCTAAATTAGTTGAAGGACTGGGACTTCACTATAGAATTAGNAAGCTTGCNGCTGGTGACTGCTCTGCTTCCATGGCTAGAACATATGACATTGAAGTATGGATTCCAAGTATGGGAATATATAAAGAAGTCAGTTCAGTCTCTAATGCAAATGATTACCAAGCACGCCGTAATAACACAAGATATAAGGACCAGCAAACTGGAAAAAATAACTTTGTCCATACCCTTAATGGAAGCGGTCTTGCAACAAGTAGAATACTCCCTGCAATTGTTGAGCAATTCCAAAATGCAGATGGCTCAGTTACTATCCCCATTGTGCTACGTAAGTACATGGGTGGAATTGAGAAAATCACAAAGTAATTAACCACTTAGAACTGTATATAACAACGCCTGTCCTATCACTTGCTAATATATACTATTTAAATTTATCTTTTAAAAATGTATAATGTTAGTACAGCCGACAGGCTTTTATGTACTTAAATGCTTAAACTGGAGAAATTATGGCGAAAAAGAAAAAGAAGCAAAACAAGATAGAAAAAAGAAGCGCAGGAGAATCTTTTGGATCTTTCCTACGCCTTCTGTACAATATTTTCGTTAAATATACTGGCCTTTGGCTCGTTACGATATATTCAATTATTGGACTTATAATCTGGCTTGTGAAGCGTGATAACCCCTTCCTTGCTTTTGATTCAATTCCCCATATCTGGTTTAACATCGGTTTTTTTGCAACCATTTTTATCTCCTTACTTATAACTATCAAAAAACTGGTAATAAATCCTATGAAAAGTGTTTCCAGAGGATTTAAAAACCCAACTTGGCAAAAGAAAAAACCTGAAGAAGAGGAACTTTACGAAGAGCAACCCGAGCGTTATTATGAACCTGAAAGACCCACTCCCCCGCCACAGAGAAGCGATTTAGAAAAAAGAAAGGACGGAAAACGGCCTACTTCAAAAGAAGTTAGACGCGCCATAAAAGCTAGGAAAAAACTAGCAAAAGAAACCAAGAAGTTTGCAAACGAAATCTACGAAAGCCAACCTACGCACGAGCCTTTTGGGCAAGGCTATATTGCTCCTAGCGACTATGCCAACCCTTACTACAATAGACATGGTCAAGACTCTATGTTTTCTAGAGGTCCAGCCCAACCATACATTGAACAGGCCCCTGCCAGCAGATACTCAAACAGCCCAGAATCGCCCTTACCCACACACAAGCCGCCCATGGTGGAAGAACGTGTATATACGACATATCAACAGCAAGTACCATATTCATCGCCTAAAGAAGAACCTAAAATTTACATGTCCGCTTTGGAACCTGATGTTTTAGTTCATGAATATTCAGATAGGTTTGAAGTTTACAAAATGGTTAAAGGCAAAGCTGTTAGAGACCGTGTCGAGTTTAAAAACAGATAATTTTCGGAATATATTAGATGGCTAAAACTGCACGCGTGAAAAAAAAGAGAGCATGGGAACTAGATGCGCTAAGAGGTCTTGCGATACTTCTTGTGGTATGGGACCATACTATGATGGATGCAGCCGCTATATTTAGGTATGTTTGGCTACAATCCGACAATGCAAGGCTTATTGCATTTTCAGATTTTGCTTCAAAATATTATCTCAGTGATTTAAGATTTTACGGATGGCCGATTTTTGTTTTTTTATTTTTCTTCATTTCTGGAGTTTGTACTTCCTTCAGTAGGAATAATTTTAAACGAGCATTTAAACTTTCGATTGTGGCTTTAATGCTTACTCTATTTACATACATAATCGATATTACCATGTTAAAAGACTCGGGCTACTCTGTGTTTATACAGTTTGGCGTACTTCATTGCTTCGCGCTATGTTTATGGATTTATGCAGCTATGGAAGCCTTACTAGGACTTTTATCGCCACATAAAAAAATGTTAAAAAAGGTAGAATCTACGGTTTTACTTGATTTTTCTAAAGATGAAAAAGATACTCCTGAATACGAAGAAGCGTATGACGAGGTCTATCAAGAAGCCATAAATGACACTGTGTATAAAAAAGATGTACGAAATTTTAAAATATTAACCGTTACTGTTTTGAGCATTGTTTTTATTTTATCCATAGTATTAAACGAACTTTATAATCTCCCACTAAAAAACGTTATGCTTGGAATAGGTCATCCAAGCGATCCGCCTACACCTATAACTGGAATGTTTGTATTTACCCTCGAATGGTGGACTGCAGACTACTTCCCACTACTTCCATATTTTATCCCATTTATAGCTGGGGCTATAATAGGAGTACTTTTTTATAGTAACAAAAAATCCTTGCTTCCTATGCTTGATGGTAAGTGGCATTATTTCCTAACATTCCCAGGCAGATATTCTATATTTTTCTATCTCGGTTCTCAACTGCTAGCTTTTGGAATTTTTTATCTAATATCAATTCCATATCTTGAGAACTTCTTCTAAGAATTTCCAATCAAATATAACGTCCCAAAAACGTTGTACATGTTACGATTACGGCTTTGAATATATCTCCATCAAAAGACCAATTACTGCTAAAATTATTCGGATATTTTTACCATTCACTTTTCTTATCACAAAAAAAAGCCCACAAGCTAATGCGGGCTTTCTGCGTTTTCTTTATAATTGCATATTATTTTTCTGTCTCTTCATCCTTTTTGGGTGTTTTTTGGGCTGTAGTCTTTTTGGGAGCCGCCTTTTTCTTTTCTTCAGGCTTTTCTTCTATTTCTGGTTCTACAACCTTTTCTTCTGACACAATAACATCAGCCTTTGTATTATCAATTTCTTTAGGTTTAAAATGCATCTCTATTGTTATTTTAGGTTCGGATTCAGCTGGTTTAACATCAACAACCTCTTCTGGTACTATCATATCCTTTGGATTGCCAAGAGGATTTGTTTTTATGTTATCGCCATTAGCAACTTTTTCGGCAACTTCTTTATTATTATCCTTTTTCTCTTTAATGTACTCGGAAACTTCTGTGACTGATTTGCCACTTAGTAGCATATCTATTTCATCGCCATAAATTGTTTCATGTTCGTANAATAGCTTAATCATATTATTTAAAACATCTAAGTTCTCGTTTATAACATTTAGTGCTCTTTCATAGTTATAATCTATTATCTTCATAAGTTCTCTATCAATTTTCGCTGCAATTTCATCGGAATACATTGCTGTTGTTTGATAGTCTCTTCCTATAAAGACTTCTTCTTCACCACCAAAATATGTGTTTTTAAGTTCTGATGACATTCCCCAATCCGTAACCATTCTTCTTGCAATACTGGTAGCTTGCTTAATATCTTGCGATGCACCAGTAGAGATGTCCTGAATAATAATTTCTTCAGCGGCCCTTCCACCAAGTGTTTTGCAGATTGTATCCATGAGGTAGTTGTATGTAATATGATTGTCATCTGTTAACGATCTAAAAATTGTATATCCTTCTGCCATTCCTCTTGGAATAATTGAAACTTCTTGTACAGTATCTCCATACTTCATCATCTTTCCAACTAAAGCATGACCCGCCTCGTGGTATGCGGTTATTCTTCTGTCCCTTTCTGTGATAATTCTGGATTTCTTTTGCGGTCCAGCAATAACCTTGTTTATTCCTTCATAGATATCTTCCATGAATATAACTTTTCTATTATCTCTAGCTACAAGTATTGCTGCTTCATTTAGTAAGTTTTCAATATCTGCGCCACTAAAACCTGTTGTAAGACGTGCTAAGTTCCTAAAATCAATATTGTTTGCAAGGGGCTTATTTCTGGCATGCACTTTAAATATTGCTTCTCTTCCCTTTACATCTGGCATATGTATTGTAATCTGTCTATCAAAACGGCCTGGTCTAAGCAGTGCTGGGTCTAAAACGTCAGGTCTATTTGTTGCTGCAATAATAACAACACCATCATTCTCATCAAATCCATCCATTTGAACTAGAAGTTGGTTCAAGGTTTGCTCTCTTTCATCGTTTCCACCACCAAGACCTGCTCCTCTTTTTCTTCCAACAGCATCAATTTCATCTATGAACACTATACATGGTTGTGACTTCTTAGCTTGATTGAATAGGTCTCTAACACGGCTAGCACCAACACCAACAAACATTTCAACAAAGTCGGATCCACTAATTGAGAAAAAGGGAACATTCGCTTCGCCTGCAATAGCTTTTGCGAATAGCGTTTTTCCTGTTCCTGGTTTTCCTACAAGTAATACTCCTTTTGGAACTCTTGCGCCAACATCTTTAAATTTCTTAGGACTCTTTAAAAATTCAACTATTTCTTTTAGTTCTTCTTTTTCTTCTTCTGCTCCCGCGACATCATTAAAGCGAACTTTAATACTTTCACCCACTCTAGCTTTAGTTCTTCCAAAACTCATTGCCTCTCTACCCGCACCTTTTCCTCTAAGTGACATAAAGAGCATAATGCCTATTCCTACCATTAAAAGAACTGAAACAACCGTTAATGCAGTAGACCACCCACTTTTTGCTTCTGGATCGTTTAACTTTATTATTGGCATCTTATATGAGCCAGCATTCTCACCTTCATTTGCCTTGTCTGCACGAGTTTGTAAAGTTTCGACAAACCTGTCACGGAATATAATTATAGCTATTGCATCGGCTTCTCTACCTTTTAAAAAGTTAGCTTTTTTCTCATCAGTTAAGCCTTCTTTTAGTAAAACATTAACCTTGTAATTGCCAGCAAAATATAGCCCTTCAACTTCCTGAGCATCGATTTTCTTTACTAGTTCATCGTATGTTAGTACGTTTGTTTTAGTACCAAAACCGCCTGTCAAGTATACTGCCAAAATGACAATAACCCCCATGACAAGTATTACTAACAGCCAATTCCATTTTCCTACTCTATTATCCATCTAGCGCCTCGCTTTCTATTAACACTTTTCAGCCTAATAGTTAATTATAACATTTTGCGTATCCTTATTTCAAAAATGAAACTTAAACTTACGCGCGTAGTAAAGTTCGCGCGCATTTATTACAACGCATTTGTGTATTATATCACTAAGATTTTAATTAGGCAATGCAACTGCTAATTTTTTTCAGTTGTGTGACTTGTCTACACTCAATAAATAATTAATGAACATAAAAAAAGAACCTCTGTTGAACAGAAGTTCTTCATTAGGTTTTAGTTAATATTAGTTAATATGTATTTATTATTTTTCTTCAACGGCATTATTAATTGCTTTTTGTGCAAGTATATAAACGATTAGGCCGACTCCGAAAATAGTTAAAATTAGGTACAATACCTCATTATTATCACTGTTTTCCATCTTATTGACCTTCTTGCCCATTGCATATGCCCAATAAATGCCATAAATACCAAAAGTTATAATGGTTAAGAAGAATGCGAGCCCACCGCTTGCATATTCACTATTTGTTAATTCGTTTGTTTCATTTGTTAGTTTCACAAACCAATAGATTCCGTAAATACCGAATGTTAGGAATGATAAAATAACTGCTCCTACTAAATTTCTTTTCATGTTAACCTCAAGGAAATTGTTTTTATACCTGATATTATATACTACGCGTGGTAAAATTCATATCATTTTATATGTGATTAAAGCACTTTTACAACAATTTTACAAATCTGTTTTTTACTTTTCAAACCAAATGGGGCTACAAATAGCTTCTACCATAGGCGGTATTTCTTTCATAAATGCTTGTTCAGGCATTGCAAAAAGCATACCCAGATTAAATATGAATCGTTTAAACCCTTTCAGGTTGTATCTTACATCTGCTCTTACAAACCCTGCATTTTTTACAGGGATCTCTACTGTATGGTTTTCTCTTCTTTTTGCTTTGTATGTATATATCTCGCCCTCTTGGTCATAAACTTTTAGTGTATGACCTCTTTTTAAATTGCTAACATTTACTTTAATCTTTGTGTCGCTTTTGATTGTTACCGTGTCACCTACCACGCTATCACCACTTGTAATCTCAATAAACGTGCTCCCCATCTGCCATGATATGCTGGTTCTTCCTTCTTTAATTGCCTTTAGTAAATCTGCTTGAGAGCGTCCTTCAGAGTATATATGCGTAACGGGTTTCCCAAACAATTTCACAATATAATAATCCCTATGATAATCACTTCCACCTACGGCACTTAGTTTCCTTCCCTTTACTAATTCGTTATGCCACCAGTCTATAGCCTTCAAATTATCTATCCTCATAGGCCCATTCCAAATCTCCACAACATCAAAGTCAAAGTTATCAAGTGGCCAGTGCCATCCACACTTTGAGCACATTGGATGATTGATACTAACTAGTGCTCCTTTGGCTTCTGATTCTTCCTTTAGTTTTAAAAAACCTTCTTGATTATTTGTAATAAAGGTTCCCGAATATGGCTGTTGAATACCCCAAGCATTGGCATGTCCGTTTGGATAGGTATATTCAATTCCTGGAACTATAGTTAAAAAATCATGCGATTTCGGCATGTGTAATATGGTTCTATTATGGTCAGTAATGAACATATAATCGAAGCCAGCTTTCTTCGCCATCCCAATTAATTTACGATAATCTTGAAGGCCATCGGAGTTATGAGTATGGGTGTGAGTATCCCCTGCATACCATCGCCTTTCCTTTTTAAAGGTCTTAACATGCACTTTTAAATCTATCTCTTCAGAGATCATTCTAGCAGGCAAAACAACTACGTTCCACGTTCCCTTAGTAATCTCCCTTACATCAAACCCGGGTGTTGAATAGTATGGACTAATGACTGCATGTCTAATAACTGAACCTCTCGTTCCAACATCACAACCCTTATCATCTATTAATATCATGTCAACGTCATTTAACCATGCCGAGCCTTTCGGTCTCCAAGGAGTATAATCGTACGATATTTCTAAACGCTCAACATCTTCTTCAATCTCGATGGGAATATATATGTATATACCTTCATCTTCTTTTCTTAGTATTTTTTCGTATGTAGTAACCCTGCTCATGGCGCACCTCTTTTGCATGAAGATTAATTAACTAACATTCATATTCATTTTCTTTATTATATATTTAATATGCTTAAGTTTCCACCTCCAATTACTTTTCTCCAACATACATACTACCTCGTATAGGTGATTTATACATTGTTTTTTGATAAAATAATATACGAAAAAACAATTATTTAGCTGTCGGAGGAAATATGACACAAAAAGAACGCAGAGAAAACGGAATGCTGTATAACGGATACTTAAAAGAAAATATCTCATACCAGATGCAATGCATTGAAGATGTATATGATTTTAATAATATAAGACCTCAAGAACTTAAAAAGAAACAAGAGCTTGCAAAAAAGATGTTTGGTAGGATAGGAAAAGACTCCTTNATAGAAGGACCAATTCATTCTAACTGGG
>JGI24710J26742_10000964_pt1 | contig 26794 bp, 27 predicted proteins | sample BioPla2DNA2_FD_26742 | JGI IMG/M metagenome (IMG submission 26742)
CCCCCCCAATTGTTTTTAATAAAATCCTCCTTCTTTTATCTAATAATAATTATTTTCACAAATGAATATATCAAAACAGATAGGATAGTGCTTGAAATCACATCATTTATATTATGTGTTGTGGCTTGCAATGTTGGTTATTGGCCAAAAAATGAATTTTGTTAATTAACGCAAAATGGTGGGGTAAAATCAAAAATGAAATAATATAAAAATATTGATTGGCGTTTATTTTGGTTAAATCCTCTAAAAGGGGAAAGAAGTTAAAAAAAAAATTATGCAAATTCAATGGTACTAGGTGGTTTGTCACTCACTGACAAGGCCACATGGGTCACTTCAGGAATCTCTGCAGTAACTCTTTTTGATATTGTTTTCACCAGTTCCCATGGCAGTTTAGGCACATCTGCAGTCATGGCATCAAGAGACTCTACCATTCTAATAACAATTAAATACCCATAATCTCGCATATCCCCTTTCACTCCGGTGACCTTAGTATTAGTAAGAACCGCAAAATACTGCCATAAAGTTTTATCCAAACCCACCTTTTCAACTTCTTCTTCAACTATTGCATTGGTTTTTCTACATATCTCAATTTTTTGTCGGGTTATTTTCCCAACAATACGCACGGCCAAACCTGGGCCAGGATATGGCTGTCGGTTTACTATCCCATCCGGGAGGCCCATTTCACGTCCAAGAATTCTAACTTCGTCCTTATAAAGTTCTCTTATAGGTTCCACAATTTCCAGGACCATTCCGTGAGGAAGAGCTAAATTATGATGTGATTTAATGTTTCCATCACTTTCAATCCAGTCCGGAGCAATTGTACCTTGCACTAAGTAATCAGCACCAATCTTCTCAGCTTCTCTTTCAAAAACTCGTATGAAAACTTCCCCGATGATTTTTCGTTTCTCTTCAGGGTCTTCGACACCTTCTAGTTCATCCAAAAATTCATTACTTGCATCAACATACTTTAAATTCAGTCGGTTTTGGAAAGTTTCTTTGACATAATCTGCTTCCCCTTCACGGAGTAGGCCATGGTTTACAAAAACAGCTGTTAAATTATTTCCAATAGCATTAGAAACCAATACTGATGACACTGAACTGTCAACACCTCCAGAAAGGGCGATTATTGCTTTTTTGTCACCTATGGTTTTTTTGATTTTGTCTATAGATTCTTTAATGAAAGAAGATGGATCTAGCATGTTTATCACCTTAAATTTTGATAATAAAGTTTTATTTTTTTATTTAAATTGGATTATAATAGGTAATATTTTTTTTTAGCTTCAGTTGATTTAAATTGCATAAAACATATCAACTAAATTATTTTTTAATTTATATTTCTATATTTGCAATGATTTATAAAAATCCGCACATATGATAGTAATTAATTAATGGAAAAAAATTATTATACCTCAATATAAATCCAAAAAAATGAATACCAAAGGCACTGGAAAACAGTACTGTACAATCTCTAATTGCACATATTTTAATAGGTATCACGAAATTTTTTGCTATATCCATAAAAAGCATACTAATGATTTTTTAAAAGGGAGGATTTCATATTTTAAAATATAGGTTGCAACGGATTTCCTATTTCCTAGTTCTTAAAGTTACAATGACATTGTATTATTAAAGATATTATTCTAATTTGTTAGTGGGAAGGCAAATGAAAATTAAAGATAAATCAGAAATAAAAAATTTGACAAGGGAATTATTGAAACATCCAACCAGCAGCACAAAAATTCAATTCTTTAGATATGTATTTGTGGGGGGAGCTGCATTTATTGTGGATTTTCTTTCATTATTCATATTAACAGATTATTTTGGAATTTATTACATCACATCTGCAGCTATTGCATTTATTTTAGGTCTGATTACTAACTATTTATTTAGTATTAGTTGGGTTTTTGATCAACGCAATATTAATAATAAAACCATTGAATTTAGTATTTTTGCAGTTATCGGTGTTATAGGCTTGGTTTTAAATGAACTATTCATATGGTTTTTCACATCAGAATTAGGTTTTTATTACTTGATTTCAAAAATAATAACAGCAATAATAATACTGTTTTGGAATTTTTTTGCTAGAAAAATCACTTTATTTAGAGCAGGTTGAACATGAGTCAAAAAGTAGCGGTGATTATTGGTGCAGGTCCAGCAGGTTTAACTGCAGCCTATGAATTGATAGATAAAACTAATATTAAGCCCATTATTTTTGAAACAACAGAAAGTACTGGTGGTATATCTAAAACAGTGAATTATAAAGGTAATAGAATTGACATTGGTGGTCATAGATTTTTTTCTAAATCAGACCGGATAATGCAATGGTGGCAAAACATTCTCCCTTTGCAGGGAGAGCCAGCAAAGGATGATAAACAGTTAGGGCGAAAAGTACTCCTTGTTAAACAAAGTGTTAAACGAAAGGTTGGGTCACAAAATCTAGAACACTTCAACCCACCAGATCCTGAAAAAACTGATAAAGTGATGTTAAGCCGAAGTAGGTTATCAAGAATCTTTTTTCTTAGAAAATTTTTTGATTATCCTGTTTCCCTGAATTATGACACATTATCTAATTTAGGAATAAAAAGAACTTTCAAAATAGGATTCAGTTACATAAAATCATATTTAAATCAAATCAAACCTGAAAAATCCCTGGAAGATTTTTTTATAAATAGATTTGGTGAGGAATTGTACCGTACTTTCTTTAAAGATTACACTGAAAAAGTTTGGGGAGTTTCATGTAGTGAAATTAAATCAGATTGGNGGGCACAACGGGTTAAGGGCCTTTCAATTAAAAAAACAATTTTTCACGCAATTTCCAAAAATTTTTCCCGAAATTCGTCATTTTCTCAAAAAAAATTGGAAACCAGTTTAATTTCGCAATTCATGTATCCAAAGTTAGGTCCGGGGCAGATGTGGGAAGAGGTAGCTAAAATCATCACTAAAAACGGTGGAGAAATACACTATGGGAGTCAACTAATTGGAATTAAAAATAAAGATCAGTATATTAAGTCTGTTCAAGTTGAAGAAAAATCTACTGGAGTCGTGAAAAGCGTAAATGCAGATTATTTCATCTCTACAATGCCAGTAAAGGATTTAATAAATTCATTTAATGGAGATATTCCAGTTGAAGTACAAAAAGTAGCAAAGGGATTAATGTATCGAGACTTCATAACAGTTGGACTCCTTCTAAAAAAATTAAAAATTAAAAATAAGACTAAAATAAAGACACTTCACAATTTAATTCCTGATAACTGGATTTATATTCAGGAGAGGGATGTTAAATTGGGTAGGCTTCAAATATTTAATAATTGGAGTCCATATATGGTTAAAGACGAAAATAATGTTTGGATAGGGTTAGAATACTTTTGTAATGAAGGAGATGAACTTTGGAACATGGATGATGAAAAACTCACAGATTTTGCTGTCAATGAACTTACCAGTATCGATATAATCAACAAAAAAGATGTAATTGACTCAGTTATTATTAGGATGCCCAAAACATATCNTGCCTATTTTGGAACATATGATCGTTTTTCAATCATCAGAGAATTCACAGATGGATTTNAAAACCTTTTTTTAGTTGGCAGGAATGGTATGCATCGTTATAACAATATGGACCATTCAATGCTCACTGCCATGACTGCAGTAGAAAATATTTGTGAAGGAATCACTTCTAAGGATAATATATGGATGATCAATGCTGAAGAAGATTATCATGAAGAATGATTTATTTTTGTACTCAGAAATATGCATAGACTTTAATACATTTTATGTTCTTTTTAAATATTCTAAACAGACTGTGTAGAAATTTTCAAACACTTTCGGCCCCTTGGGAGTATGATGAACCTCTGGATGGAATTGTATTCCATATAATGGTTTATCCTTATGTTTCATGGCTTCAATGTCACATATGGATGATGAAGCTAGAATTGTAAATTTAGGGGGTATTTTAGTTACTTCGTCCTTATGGGAAGCCCAAACATCTAATTGGGGGCCCATGCCTTTAAATATATCATTTTCGTCCAGAATATTGATTTGAATTTGTGCAAAACTTTCTGAACTTGCAGAATCGATCTGACCACCACATGTTTGGGCCAAAATTTGGTGGCCTAAGCAAATGCCTAGAATAGGATAATCCAGTTTTTTTATGTATTGGGAACTTTTGCCGGATCTTTCTACTGAAGGTCCTCCTCCAATAATAATTCCTACTGGTTCTTTATCTTCAATTTCGTTGAGGGGTGTAGTGTTAGGCACCAGTTCTGATGATATTTTGAGGTAATTCAATGTACGATTAATACGGTGATTGTACTGTCCGTGATTGTTAACCACTAATATCATAATTTTTTAATCTCCTTAGATCTATCTAAAAAAACTATTAGTTTAATTCCTGATTATTTTTATTAAATCNATAATGGTTCTTGATGTTACTAATTATCAGTGATCAGTATTTTTTGGAAATATTTTTATGTTAAAATGCTTATATAGAAAAATATGGAACATCAAGACATTTTACTCATACTGGTGGCCCTAGTGTTGGCAGTGGTTTTCTTCTATCTTTTCATATGGTTTCTTCCTGTAATAATCGTACTGGTGATAGCCTATATAATATTTAAATTTTTAAAGGGAACTTAAGATATAAAGGGATATTTAGATTCTAACCTTAAAAATTTAGGAATATATTATTTTTTAATCTTTTTTTGCATATTTTTTAATTAGCAGGATTATCTGGTGATAAAATGAGAGAAGTAGGGAAATTCAAAGGATTAAAAGGGAACTTCACGGCTTTTAGGAAAGAAATAGAACATGCAGACAAAGTAACATTTGTAGGCATTCCTGGTGTTTGCAGTCCATTTGCAGAACTTTTTGCCTATGCAATTAGAGATAAAGAATCAGTTTTCGTGCCAAAAACTGATATTAGTATGGCACGTAAAATTGAACGTACACCACTGGGCATGCAATTTACAGAAGAAGCAGACCCCCATAGCAATGTGGTGGCGCTGTTGGGAGGACTATCTATGCCACAGTACGAGGTAAAACTGGAAGATGTGCAGAAAATGTTAAATAACATCCTGAAACTTGATGGAAAAATCATAGGTTTATGTTACATGGGCATGTTTGAAAAAGCAGGATGGGATGAAAAAATTGATTTTCATTGCATAATTAACGGTGCTTTAAACGGTGAAATATATAAATAGACTGAGTAAACTGGATTATTTTAGTGTAATCCAATTTATTTTTTAAATTATTATTTATTAATTTCATAAAAAAAAGTGGAACTAATGAGAAAAATGATTGATAAAAATAGTTTAAACCTTTATTCACTGGGAATGGAGAAGGGTCTCCTTTATGAAACAATACTCACCACCATAAATTCAGATGGAACTCCAAATGCAGCACCTATAGGTGTTATCTGTAAAGATGATCATGAAATAGTAATTTATCTCCACAAAGGATCCAAAACCTACGACAATGTACGGCGTGAAAAAAGTTTTCATGTGAACATACTAAACGATCCAATGATTTTCGCTGAATCCACCATAGGAAACCTAGAAAATAAAGAATTCAAATCAGATGAAGGCGATGGATATTTCATTAAAAGGGCAGAAGCCTTTTTCAGAGCTGAAATTATCAGTGAAAAACTGGTTCATCGCAAAGACCACTTGGGTACTTTCACCACCTATGTGATCAGGGCTAAAGTTTTGAGGATTGTTAAAAACCAAGAACATATTCAACCATTAAATAGGGCTATTTATGGAATAATTGAGGCTTTGGTATACGTTAGCAGGATAAATCTTGCATCTGCAGATGAAAAAAAGGTTTATTTAGACAGAATTAGTGAAATTTCCAGGGTAGTGAATAAAGTAGGCTCAGAGGACCATAAAGGAGCTATGAAGAAGATATGGAAATCTCTTGAAGAGAAAAACCATATCAATGTGGACTGATCGGAATAAAAATACTCAGATTGGCATATTTTTTCTTTCTTTTAAAAAAATTTAGAAGTAAAATTCTTTTCGCCGTGCTTCAAGTAGAAACGGTTTTTTACCCAGAAGTTCAGATGCCACCATGATTTCACCCTTTGATTCATCCTTCACTCCTTTGATAAAATCAAAACAACGCAGATCCCTTAAAAGATGATGGTCAACAATTACTCTGGGAATTTTCTGGGATATTTCCGTCAAATTTTCTTTAGCCAGTAATATGTCTTGCTTTTCTAGGGCAAAACCTTCGAGATAGATTGGCGGGCCGCTTAAGATAAGGGTATCTGGGTTTTCATTTAGTATGAGTTTTTTAGCACCTTCATAAAGGGGTCCCTGCACATCAGAGGCGTGCATGAATTTTTCACCTTCCCATTCAATGGTTGTAGTTATAACAAAACCCAAGTGGCTTCCTTCTTTGCCATGGGGCAGGGGTTCTGAAAATCTAAGAAGGGTATCTCCGGCCTGGAATGAATTACCATCAGCATAATGAATATCCATAACTCCCATAACTTTTAAATTCTTTAAAAAAAGCCTAGCCCGTTTTTGTTGACTCTTGTTAATATTTTCTGTGGGATGCTTTATGAATAGTTTCTTTCCCCGGCACATCTCCTCAGCGTATCGGGGTGATGAGTCTAAATACCTTCCTAAGCTGAACGGGGTGAAATGGTCATGATGGTAATGGCTTAAAGTCAGAATATCTGCTTTTTTAGCATACTTCTGCACTCTAGCCCGGGTTGTATGGAGTGCATCAAATTCATCCTTCCATGGGGGGAATCCGAACCTTTTGGGGGCAATGGATGTCCCAGGATCAATCAAAATCTTCTGATCAGTTTCAATGAAAGTGGCCATGGATCTGACACCCATACTTTCAAAGGCCAGTGGGACAATTTTCATGAAAAATCACTATTTTATTTTTTTAATTTTAAGCACTTATGAAATTTATAAGATATAATAAAAAAACCAGAATAAGATTAATACTATTTTATTACATCAACGAATTGAAATTTTTCAACATCAAATAAGCCCTGATCACTGATTTTTAGTTTGGGAATAACTAGAAGTGCCATAAAGGATAGGGTCATAAATGGCGATTTAAGATGTGAACCCATGGATTTAACCACTTTATGTAACTGATTCAGTTGTGATGAAACTGTTGAAGCATTCATAGTGCTCATGAGTCCTGCAATTGGTAGTTTAAGGGAATAATGTTCTCCATTAACTACTGCAACAAGCCCTCCATTGTTATTTATTATTATATTTGTAGCATCTGCCATCTGTTGACTATCTGTACCAACAACGATAATATTATGAGAATCATGAGCAACACTGGAAGCAATAGCACCATTCTTTAATTTGAAACCTTTTACAAACCCATTGGCAATGTGATTATGCCCATATCTTTCTACAACTGCAATTTTTAGGATGTCATTTTTGATATCAGATTGCAAGTTACTATTAACAACTCTTAAAATGGCTTCTGCTTCTGATGTAATTATTTGGTCTTCTATTACATCAATCACTCTGACTTTTTCTTCTTTAAATGTTGATTTAACTTCAAAATCAGATGGTTTTAATGGTTCAACATTGAAAGTACTTTCTAATGGAATGGGATCAACATTGAAAAGTGGTTTTCCTTCTTCAGCCACTAGTTTTCCGCCAATCCAAACTTTACGAACTTTAAAATCATCTAGGTCATCCACCAACACCACATCTGCACGTTTACCTGGTGTTAATGTTCCACAGTTCAAATTATAATGTTTAGATGGGTTCAAAGTAACCATCTTCAATGCTTCCAAGGGGTCCATTCCCATTTCAACAGCTTTTTTCAGGATTTGATCCATATGGCCCTTCAGCAAGTCCTCAGGATGCTTATCATCAGAAACTAGGAATTCTCCATGGACTGAAATCAGATCTTCAAGATTTTGCGCTGATGAACCTTCCCTGATCATGATCTTCATTCCTAAACCTTTTTTTTCAACAGCTTCATTAGGTTGGGTGCATTCGTGGTCTGTGGATATGCCTGATGCCACATATTCACACAGTTCTGTTCCAGATAGGAGGGGGGCATGACCATCTACTGGTTTTTGATGGTTTTGGGCGATTCCAATCTTTTCTAAAACAATTGGATCTTTCCCGATTACACCTGGGAAGTTCATCATTTCCCCTAAAGCCACAACTTGATCATCACTCATTAACTGTTCGATTTCTTTTGGCCCTAAAATTGCTCCCGATGTTTCAAAATTAGTTGCAGGCACGCAGGAAGGAGCAGTGAAAAAAACTTGAAGTGGTGTTTTGGCTGAATCTTCCCTCATATACTCGATCCCTGCGATACCCATGATGTTAGCGATTTCATGGGGGTCTGCAATTATTGCAGTAGTCCCATGGGGCACTACAGCCTCAGCAAAACGTGAAGGGGTTAGCATAGAACTTTCAATGTGTATATGTGAGTCAATAAAACCTGGTAAAATATATCCTGAAAAATTTTCCTCTATTTTCCTAAAACACTTTATTATACCATTTTCAACTTCTATTTCAGCAGGGTATATCTCATCAGTTAAAAGATTCACAAAATTCCCTTTTATGATGCTTTTCATTATATACATCCCCACATCTATCATTTAAGTTGCCAGTATCCTCAGCACAGATACCTATACACGGATTATAAATTTCATAAGGTCTTTAAAAAAAATTTATTAATCGTGATTAGATTTATTTTTCGTTATTCTGGAGTTCATGATAAAGCATGGGCAGGAATGATCCTACATCAGTAACAATTCCAACAACTTGAGCACTGCCACGATCACCCAGTTTAGTAACAGTGGCTGGGTTAATATCCACGCAAATACTCTTGACTTTGGATGGAAGCATGTTGCCCACTGCTATGGAATGGAGCATCGTGGCGATCATTATAACCATGTCCAAACCAGGGATATGTTTTCTCATCTCATCTTGAGCTTCGATAACATCAGTTATAACATCGGGTAGAGGACCATCATCCCGTATAGAACCTGCTAATACGAATGGAACATTATTTTTCACACATTCATACATCACGCCTTCTTTAAGCACTCCTTGCTTTACAGCATTCTTGATGGAGCCTGCTTGGTTGATCTGGTTGATGGCATAGATGTGATGGCGATGTCCACGTGCCACAGCTTCACCAGTTTTTACATTCATCCCTAAGGATGTTCCGTAGAGTGCACTTTCAATATCATGAGTGGCCAAGGCATTACCTGCAAAAATAACATCAATAATTCCATTTCTAATCATCTCGGCCAACACAGGGCCTGAACCAGTGTGGATTATTGCTGGCCCACCAACCACTGCAATTTGACCACCACGCTCTTTCACTTCTTTTATCTCATCGGCTATACTTTTTATAAGAGATCTCAGTGGTTTTTCTGATGATGCATCACTTCCCATGAATTCAAAGACTCCTTTTTTACCCCTGGGTCGTTGTGGCGCCATAACTTTGATTCCTTCTCTACCAATCACCACCAAATCTCCCTTTTTTATTTTACCCATTGGCTTGATAATCGCTTTTCGAGTTTGAGGGTCTACCACGATCATACAATCCATTTCAATATTTTCAACAGGCAACCATTCGTCTTGGTAGCGGATAAATGTAGGATGATTAGTTGTGGAATAAAAATCAGGAGGCAAGGTTTTATCCTTGCTAGCAGCCTCTAAATTAACTTCTCGGATCTCAACGACCATTGCACCAATTTCTGCCAGTTCGTCTAAAATTTCTCCTAATAGTTGTTCATTGTCAGATTTAACTCGAATTCTTGCAAGGCTGGTATCTTTTTTTCGTTTACCCACCTCAAACTCTAGGATCTTAAAATCTCCTCCCATATCCATGATAAGGTCCAATGCTTTAGGTAGGGTGAGGGAGTCGATAATATGCCCAGTAAGCTTAACTTCTCTCGTGTACATTATATTCCTCCTAATTCACTAAAAAACACGAAGATTTGGTGAAAATGGCAATATAAAATGATTTTCACTTAGAATATGTTTGAAATCTGTTTAATTTTAATATATTACTCATTTATTAGATTAGGCAGCTTTTTATAAATATTTATTTGTGAAATGTATAAAAACGAGCTTTTAAAATTGATTGAGATCGATTTAGGATCATTTAAAAAAATCTTCATGATTTCAAAAATAATAAGTCTAAAATTATTTTAGCTGCATTTATGGCAGTAATATCTCCAATGGAGGTTGAAGACACCTCAACTACATCAAATCCTATGATTTCTTTTCCTTCAAGACAAGAAATTAGGTTTTCCAGTTCTTGCGGATTTATTCCACATGGTGCTGGTGTAGAAACATTGGGGGCATATGCCGGGTCCAACACATCCATATCTATTGTGACGTAGATTGGGCCTTTAATTTTGTGGATGATCCTTTCCATTTTTTCCATATTAAATTTGATGTCATTTGGAGTGTAAAAATCAATATTATTGTTCTTGGCAAAAACTGTTTCATCTAGCGAAGAAGAGCGTATACCCATTTGGATAATCTTAAAAGGTCCTTTATCATGTATTCTGCGCATCACTGTGGCATGAGAATATTTTTCTCCCATATAATCATCTCTAAGATCCATATGGGCATCAAAATGAAGTATAGTTGCATCCTGAATGTTGAAAGCACTAATCACACCTAAACTAATACTATGTTCGCCACCAATGAGTATTGGGGTTAAACCATCCTCTAATAATGAAGAAACAACTGATTTAAGATGAATGCATGTTTTTTGAATGTTTCCTGGAATAGTTTCCAAATTTCCAATATCATATACATTTGCATTTAGGTTTTTGTTAAAAAATAGATTATAGTTTTCGAAGTTGTAAGAAGCTTCCCTGACAAAAAAAGGTCCGTAACGTGATCCTGGTTGGTAAGTAACGGTGCTGTCAAAAGGAACTCCAAGAATACCATAACCAGAGTCCTGAATTTGATGGGCAGCATCAAAATTTGCTTCTGAAAAAGCAAATTTAAGAGGATTTTCAGTATATAGGTACATCTTTCTAAATCCTCAATTTTTTTTACAAAAAATAATTCTCTTTTACAGATATTTATTTAATTCTCATGAGCTTTTTGTTGCTCATTGCTACAATATAACCTACTTCCGCCCCTTCAATAAGGCCATCACGTAAATCATCGGGTATAGGTACTTCAAATGTCTCATAAGTTTCTAAATCCATAAGTTGAACATCACTACCCATTAAAGCCAGTACTTGAGCTGTTCTTTTATCAATTATGGGTACTTCTATTTTTGCATCCACTGGTTTTACCAAGTTTCTTTTTTGATTATCAAAAATTCCTATGGCATCTACTCGGGCCTTGGCTGCCCCGTGCTTTCCAGGGGATGAAGTTTGTATATTTACAATTTTTGACGCTTCACCATCTAGAACCACGTATTTGCCTACTTTAAGAGTTTTAACTTCCACTACTTTAGTTGACATGCGCTTTCCTCCGTGTAATATGAATAATCCAGACTGTTTTGGATCAAAATTTTTAGAACCTAGAACTAGAATCTATAATATTTTATAATTTTTACAATCTGGTTTTAAATAAATCTCCTTTGAAGAGTATAAATATTTATAGATAACTCTCTCTGATATAGAAATGCCTATATTTTTTTGCCTATTTAAATTTTTAATTGGAATTGTAAGTGATTATTATGAAGGTCTCAATTACATCCGGAAAATCAGAAGGACCTACCAAGTTGAACGCTTTTGATAATGCCCTCCTTGATGCAGGAATTGGTAATGTGAATCTTATACCTGTTTCCAGCATTATCCCAGCAAGTGCTAAGATAGTGGAACTACCTCCTATTAAAGAGGGGAAGATGGTAAATTGTGTATTGGCTTGCGAACATTCGGACCAAAAAGGTGATTTAATAAGTGCTGCAATTGCAGTGGCTATTTCTGATGATTTTGGCTGTGTAGTGGAACATTCTGGCTTGAATAAGGATCCTGAAAAGATTAAAAAGGAAGCAGAATCTATGGTTCGATATATGATGCAAGTGAGAGGTTTGGACATCAGGGAAATCATCATAGTCCATGAGAGTCATAAAGTAAAGAAAGAAGCTGTTGTTGTTGTTGCAGTGGTCTATCTTGGATGAAATTTCAAAAATCACATTTGGACTATTATGATTGGTTGAATGATTATTTGGGTTAAATGCGATATAGGAGGAGGGTAAATGAATGAAAAAGACCAGAAATTTTGGGGTGAAGTATGTCAGGAGGTAATAGTTGAATCCCAAAAGGCCATATCTCCATTAATCGGTTTAGAAGATGGTGGTCAAATTGTCAAGATTGGTGCTGATGGCACTCCCACTACTTTAATTGATAACATGGCTGAAAAAAGAGTTATCGATGTTCTTGAAGGTGTTGGCAGGCCTTTAATTCTTATTAGTGAGGAAATTGGGCAAGTTGTGGTTGGTAATGGTCAACCCGAGGTGATAATGGTTGTTGATCCTTTAGATGGTACTAGTAATGCTGTAAAAAATATACCAGCCTATGGAATATCAGTTGCAGTAGCACCTATTTTTGATCATAATGTGAATGTAACTGTTCAAGATATCCAGATGGGTATGGTGAAAAATTATGCCACAGAAGATATTTACAGTGCAATAAAGGGAAAAGGAGCTTTTATTAATGGAGAAAAGCTTAAACCATCTTCAAAAAATGATTTATCACAAATATCCTTAGGGGCTTATGTTTACAGAATGGATATGGGAAAAATTGAAATTCTATGTAAAAGTGTTAGACGAATGCGAATATTAGGAGCAGTGGCATTAGAATTAGCTTACGTTGCAGATGGAACTTATGATGCATTTGTTGATATAAGAAATAATTTACGGATCGTGGATATTGCTGCTGCCAAGCTGATTCTGGAGGAGTGTGGATGTATAGTAACGGACCGTTATGGGAAAGCTCTCAATGGTAAGTTAAATGTTTTGGAGAAAACATCGTTAATTGCCACATGTAATTCTAGTATTCATGGGGAAATCATGGGTATATTGGAGGGGATGAAATGATTATGGGATTAGTAGCACGCTGTGATGTAAAAGAGGCTGTTAAACTTGCCGGAGAACTGGCTGATTTTTTACTAGAAAAAAAAGTCGAAATAGTTCTTGATCTTCCCCTGGCTAATGAACTGGGCAGATTTAAGGATAGAACATGCAAACTGGAAGATATGGACGTGGACATGGTGATTGCAATTGGGGGGGATGGTACCTTGCTACGCACACAGAGTTTCATCGATCACAAAAAAATCCCACTAATCGGAATCAACATGGGAACTGTGGGATTTTTAACAGAAATTGACCCTGAAAATGCTTTCAGCGCAATAGAAGAGATCCTTGCAGGAAATTACTTTGTAGAAAGGCGAAACCAGCTTTTAGTATGGCATGACAAGGAGTTACCCCCAGCCCTCAATGAAGTAGTCCTAATGACTCGTAAACCTGCAAAGATGCTTCACATCCAGATAAGTGTTGATGATGAGATAATGGAAGAATTACGTGCTGATGGGCTCATCATTGCCACCCCTAGTGGATCAACAGCATATTCCATGTCGGCAGGTGGTCCAATTATAGATCCAAGGGTTAAAGCTTTTATAATCGTCCCCATATGTCCCTTTAAACTTGGAGCTAGGCCTACAGTTGTATCTGATGAAAGTATTATTAAAGTTAAACTTTTAAGGGAGGGAAAAAAGGCTATTGCAGTTATTGATGGTCAGTTTGAAGAGGAAATTAATTATATGGATGAAATAATATTCCGCAAATCTGAAAACTGTGCCTATTTCGTCCGTTTAACTAAAGATTTCTACCGTAAAGTAAGAGAAAAGCTAACAAAAGGTGGAATAAGTTAATGAATGTTCTCATTGTGGATATGACTCATGGGGGCTACGTACTCGCATCTGAATTTGCCAAAATAAATGATTGTAATGTTTTCGCATGGGATATTTACCACACCTTAAATCATGAACAGATTAAGACACTTCAATTCAGGGGAATAAAACTAGTTGACAATCTATTTTATGAGAAATATTATCAAAAGAGATCTACAACAGAAAAAAACGATAAAATCAATGTAATTGCTCCAGTACATTGTAATCTACCTTATTCGGCCGACATGACCCATCATGAGGCTGTGGGCTTTCTCTTGAAGGATCGGATAAATGTTCCTATAATTGAAATAACTGGTGTGAAAGGAAAAACCAGTACTTTAGCAATGTTAAAACAGATATACTACGACCAAAATCCTTTGATTTTAAGTAGCGTTGGTGTGGAAATTGTAGATAATGGCCAAGATACAATTCTACAAAAAGACATAAGCATAACTCCGGCAAGCATTATAACAGCATGGAGACTTGCTGAAGATTTTTACAAAGAAAAAAAACCTTCTAAACATGATGTAAACACAAATGTAGGTATTTGTTTATTTGAAAGTTCACTGGGTGGAACAGGAATGGCTGGTGTGGGAGTAATCACCAACATTGCTGAGGATTACTCCATTTCACAGGGAAATAGCAGTGCTAGTAAAGCCAAATCCCAAATGTTTAGAAGTAAAATAGTGGTTTGTGACCAAAATTCTTATCGTTGGATTTATTCTGAAAATAATTATTATAATCAACTTTTAACCGATAAAAAAATAAATACATATTCCGTTGGAGAAAAATCAAATGTTCAAGCATTTAATATTGATTATGGGTTGTATGAAACTACATTCCAAGTAAAAGTAACTGGGTTGCAAACAGTTCATGGTAAATGTGTAAACAATTCTTTTCAAGTTAAAACATTTGCCCCTGCTCAACATCATTTGGAAAATACTTTATCTGCCATAACAGCATCACTATCCTTAGGAACCGCCCCTAGTTCCATAATTAAAGGTGTCAAACGTTTCAGAGGGTTGCCGGGTAGAACTTCTTTTCGCAATATTTCATCAGCAGAAACATATTTTCATCATATAAAGCAAAATAAATCGTTTTTTCCAAAAAAACATTTCCAATCAAATGATCAAACCATCAACATAATTGAAGAAATAAATCCAGGCATCAATGTCACCGCCATAAAAAAGTCAGTAGCAATGATTAAAGATTATGAAAATCCCGCCCTAGTTTTAGGGGGAAGTTATGGTGTAACTTGTGAAGAAATTGATGAAGACAGTCTTTTAGCGTTTTTAGGTCAAATCCAGCATGATCTCTATATTGTATTTACTGGTGAGTTGGGTAAGAGTCTGTGGGAAAAAATAGATGAAAAATTCATGTATCGCAGTCAAATAGATCAAGCAATTAAACTGGCTATTGATGAAGGATTAAATAACATATTAATTGTTTATCGTTCTAATTTTGCAGATTTAAGTAAAAGATAGTTTCATTATTGGCCTATTTAAAATTTTTGCAATGATAAACAAGATAGGTGGTTTATTTATTCCATGACAACATTTATTAAAGATCATACAAAATCAATCAACTAAGGATTCTTATACCATATTATAACTATAATAAATATGCTCATTATTCAAATTAACAATTACGGTCCAATTCAGTAATTCGCCTCACACTCGGAGATGATGTATTGCAAGTAGGTACTAGAGGAAGCAGTCTGGCAATGGTTCAAACCAAAAACATAATCACTTCTTTAAAAGATATAACAAATGAAGAAATAGATATAAAAATTATAAAGACCACAGGGGATAAAATAACAGATTCTCAACTATATAATATGGATGTGAAGGGAATATTCACTAAAGAACTGGATAAGGCAGTGCTGGAGGAAGAAGTGGATTTTGCAGTCCATAGTTTAAAAGATTTGCCTAGTGAATTAACAGAAGATCTGGAGATTATAGCTGTCCCTCTTCGTGAATCACCTAATGAAGCATTAGTATCACCATACACATGGGATAATTTGCCTGAAAGTGCAACTCTTGGAACAAGTAGCGTCAGAAGAGAAGCTTTTTGCAGATATCATCATAAAGATGTGGATATAAGGCCCATTAGGGGAAACATAGACACTCGGATAAAAAAAGTAGTATCTGGTGAATATCATGCTACTTTAATGGCCGAAGCCGGTATTAAACGATTAGGACTCATTAAACATATCAAAGAAAGATTTTCATTGGATTATATGACTCCTGCAGCAGGCCAGGGGGCACTGGCAGTTGTTGCACGCAAAGACACTGAAAAAAGGAAGGTATTAGAGGCTTTAACTCATACAGCATCTTATCATGAGGTCATGGCCGAAAAAAAAGTACTTTCAGAGTTGGGGGTAGGTTGTCAATGGCCTCTTGGTGTGTGTGCAAGGACAAATGGGAATGAATTGGAACTCCAATCAATTTTGCTTACTAAAAAGGGTGAACTTATCTCTAAACATAAAATTAAAGGTCCAATCAGTAATGCTGAAAGCATTGGTCTAGAGGTTGCCAAACGCATGATGGAGGATTGCTAGTGAATAAGGTAAATGTGGGTGTTGTTGGTGTAGGGGCCATGGGCCACAACCATGTTCGAGTTTACACTAGACTAAAAAATGCCAATCTTTTGGCAGTTTCTGATCTTATGAAAGGCACTCTAGCAGAGGTTTCCAAGAAATATAACACTGTAGGGTTCGTTGACTATGACAATGTGCTTAAAATGCCAGAAATAGACGCAGTAAGTGTCTGCGTCCCAACCACATACCATTATGAGGTGGTCATGAGTGCCATAGAACAGGGAAAGCATGTATTGGTGGAAAAACCCATTGCTTTCACCTTAAAAGAAGCCAAAGATATGGTACGAGCCGCCAGAAAAGAAGGAGTTAAACTGGCAACTGGGCATGTTGAACGATTCAACCCAGCAGTTTTAGAGGCCAAAAAGCTTTTAAGAGATAAATTAATTGGAGAAGTAGTTTCCGTATCTGCTAAACGGGTTGGGCCCTTCCCACCACGTATTAAAGATGTTGGAGTTACTATAGATCTTGCCATACATGAAGTGGATGTGATGGCATACTTACTGGACAGTCCTGTTTCTAAGGTATATGCTCATGTTGGCAGCAGGCTTCAGAAATGTGAATTCGAAGACCATGCCGAGATAATGATGGAATTCTACAACAACGCTATTGGCATGTTAGAGGTCAACTGGCTCACACCATATAAGAAAAGACAACTGGAAGTTACTGGGACAGATGGAATTATCTCCCTGGATTATATTGACCAGAATGTGGAAGTTTTTGGAAAAAATGCTAGAAAAGTAAGGGTACCTCACCATGAACCACTTATGGAGGAGTTAGATTCATTTTTAAATGCTATTATAATGGATGAAAAACCTAAAATCACTGGTGAAGATGGGATACATGCTTTGAAAACTGTTCTTGCAGCTATGAAATCAGCTAAAGAGAAAATTCCAGTTTCTATTAAAATTGATTGATATTCTGTTGTCAAATTATATTTGGATAAAAATTAGCGTGTATGATACTTTTTAAAAAATTTGGAGGAGTAATATGAACCAAAAACTGATTAAAAAGGCTTTTGAACTTAGGAGCAGAGGATTTACTACAGGCGAAATAGCTGACGAGCTCAATGTTTCTAAAGACACTGCCAGATGGCTCATACTCCAAGGGACAGATAAAACCAAGGAAAAATCAGAGGAAAAAGCACCCCTCGATTTTGCAATTAATTGGAATAGTTTAGGCGGAAGTTCAACCAGAATGTCTTATGTTTCGGCAGCTATGGCTGATATGGCACTTCAACATGGGGATATAGAAGTAGTAGTGGGAATTACGGTTAGTGGAATACCTTTTGCCACTATGATGGCCGAGATATTGGATGCAGACATGGCCGTGTTTCACCCTATCAAACACCGCAAAGGGAAAGATGCAAAAGGAGCAGTTAGTAGTAATTTTGCCCCTGTAGAGGGGAAAAAATTGATAATAGTGGATGATGTCATTACTAGTGGGGGGACCATTGGGGAGGCAATAAAGGTATTCAAAAGTTTGGGAGCAGAACCATTAGCTGCAGTTGTTCTCATAGATAAGAAAGGATTATTAGAGGTTGAAAAAGTCCCAGTAGAATCTCTAATAAGGGTTAGTAGGTTGGGATAACCTTTAACATGCTTATTTTTAATTTAATCAATGAGTAACAAAATTTTATTCTTTATTTTCCCATTTTTTTATGAATCACGGACTAATTATACTCTATACCTTAATATTGCTCCAATACCACCAAATGCTCGTAAAAGTTGTATTCCTTCTTCTGTTTCTGTAGATATGATCTCTACTTCCGAACCAACTTCTTCAGCCATCTTCACAAGATCATCAATCACATCCTGAGATGTAGAAGGTTTCATGGTTTCACCACAATTTTTGCAGATTTTATCTTCAACATCAGTCTCATTTTTTATGGTTTTTTCACCAATAAAGCCGCAAGAAGGACATTCAAAGGTTTGTCGTTTGGATTTGATATCTTCTGAGAGTAACAAAACTTCTACTGCTCCATTCATCAAGTTTTGTCTGACTTCAGCTTCACCATAAGATGCCAAACCATTTTCATCAACCAACTCATTAAGGAATCGTTGAATTAGTTTTTTCTCCTTCATGATGTCAATTTCGGTTAACACATCCATGGATTTGTCTATAACTTCTCTTATTCCAAAATCACCGGTGTAAGATGTATCTACAGTTGTTATAATTTTTTGTTTGATTTCGTGGTGAAGATAATCTCCATTTAAAAAATCCTCCTTAGTATGGCCCGGACCTCCAATTATAACTCCTTTTAAATTTTCAATATCTAAAAAAGCTTCGTTCATGTGTTCTCCAATTCTTTTTAGGAATTCGTGAGCCGCTAATTCAATCAATCGGTCGAAACGTCTCTGTGACTGTCCACCAGCTTTATGTTTTCCTGGAACACCGCTAGTCAATGTTTTCACTATATCCACCCTTTTACCTTTCATGATGGCTATCGTCGCCTCTTTACGGTCTATGACTGCTAATCCATATATTTCTTTATCTTCAAGGATTTCTTCAAGTGGTTCCAGGAAGAACTGAGAATCGCAATGATATGTGTAGGTTTGAACAGGTTCAGGAGGTTCAAAAACATAAGTTTCCATTTTTTCAGTTCCAGGACCTCCTTTTGGAATCATTCCCACAAATAGAACCAAGCCTCTTTCAGGAGGGCGGGGGAAAAGTTTCATACGTTGCATTATAACTTCAATAGCAGACTGTACATTCTTTTTTGTTTGTTTACTTTTGATATTAGCGCTTTGACTTAGTTCTTCCCTCATGTGCTTAACCACATCACTGATTTGCTTATCTGGAGGTATATAAATTGATACTAACTCGGTACCTCTCCCTTTTTTTTCAGAAAGTTCTTTAAGGGTTCTTTTTACCTCGTAAAGCTCAGTGGATGATGGTTCTGACATAATTATATCGCTCCTAACTGGGATAATATTTTATAAAAAATTTATTGAAATTTTTATGTCTATATTAATTATGTTAACAACAAATCTTAAATAATCTGATTTTTTTTAATAAACCATTTAAATAGCCTTTTTTTTAATAAATAATATATGATTTGTTATTTGTATTGTGTCTAAACTTTATATTAATTTATTTATAATATCTTTTGTAATTTTAACTAGCCCGACAGTATGAGGCATACATTTCCAAAAAATTTATGGTATTAGGAACTATGGAACTATTTTCAAGTAATATAATTCTCTTTAATTCTCATCATGGCTGACAAATAGGGGAGTGTCCTGAAAATATCCTATGATTTTTTGTAATAATAATCCTATATATGAAAAAAAATTTATATTATTCTTTTTATCATATCATCAACAATGTTTAGGGAGGAATATGTCGGTTGAAAATAAAAATAAAGAAGTTTTTCAAGATTCTGTGAATAACGATCAAATCAATCTTAAATCACATTATCCTAAGAAAAAAAGATGGGGAGATCGAAAAGACGGTTGGATATTAAAGAATTTAAACCCATTTTCCAATCTTGTCCCTCATTTAATGACTTCCAGAAACTCATCGGCAATATATTTTAAAGACAAGATCGATGTTACTGATTTTGTTTATTATATTCATAATAAAAATAAAGAATTATCTATCAATCCAGTTTTAACTCTTGAGGGGCCTGTTGAAAAAATCACATACTTTAATGTTTTTTTAGCCGCATTAATCAGGCTTTTTACAGTTAAGCCTCATTTGAATCGCTTTATTTCTGGAAGAAAATTTTATCAGAGAAAGAAAATTGAAGTTGCTTTCGTAGCAAAAAAGGAATTTACAGAAGAAGGCGAAGAAACTATAATTAAAAAATCCTTCCAAAGAGATGAAACTTTATGGTCAATTGTTTCAAGATTAAATAAAGGGATTAAAGTTGTTAAAACTGAAAATAATGATGATGCCACGGATATACTTAATTTTTTTGCCAAATTTCCTAAAACAGTAGTTCATTTAGCCATCACTTTACTAAATTTTCTAAATTACATTGGTAAATATCCTAAAGCTATTTATAATGAAGATCCTATGCATGCCAGTGTATTTGTCGCAAATTTGGGGAGTATTGGCCTTAGAAATGTTCCATATCACCATTTATATGATCGAGGAACAACTTCTGTTTTTATTTGCTTGGGGGAGATTCACAAAGAGAAAATCTACCAAGAAAAATCTGGAGAATTCATTGAAAGATATTTTGTTGAAATTTCTACCACCATTGATGAACGTATAAGTGATGGATTCTATTATATCAGGGCTATGAATGAATTTAAGAAAATTTTAAATAATCCTAAAGCACTGGAAAAAAAATTGGAACACATCCCTATTGATGACTCATTATAAAAATAAGGTTGTATTATTATGAAGATTTCACCTTTGATAATAGAAGCACCAGATAAATTAAACTATAACCGGCCTTGGCTTAAGTCATATAATAAAAATACGCCTGCTAATCTTGTTTATCCTGATAAAACTATTTATGAAATGTTAGCAGATTCTGCAAGAGAAAATACCAATACTGTTGCATTGGAGTTCATGGGAACAAAAACTAAGTTTAAAGAACTAGTTTCCCAAGTAGATAATTGTGCTAAAGCATTATTAGAGATAGGTGTGACTGAAAACGATGCAGTGACAATATGCATGCCCAACACTCCGCATGCAGTTATTATGTTTTATGCGGTTAATAAAGTAGGGGCCATTGCCAATATGATTCACCCCTTATCTGCACCCAAGGAAATTGAGTTTTACTTGAAACATGTGGATAGTAAATTTATTTTAATTGGTGATTTTTCTTATAGTAACTTAAAGAAGGTTCAGGAACGTCTTGAAATCAATAAGATAATAGTTGCCAAAATCAGCGATTTTTTAGGTAAAAGGATGACTATGGGTTTTTGGGCTTTCGAAGGTCGTAAAATTCCAAAAATCAAATATAAAGAAAATGAATTACTTATTTCATGGAAAAAATTTTATAAACTTGGTTTAAATTCCAATAAAGTGATTAAAACTAATATGAAACCAGGTGATGGTGCTGTAGTCTTATATACTGGTGGAACAACTGGGATCCAAAAAGGAGTTTTATTATCAAATGATAACTTTAATGCCCTTGTTGTGCAATGCTTAGCTCATTTAAATGACGAACGCTTGGGAGAAATAAAAAAAGATAAAATAATGTGCATCCTTCCAGTTTTCCATGGATTCGGACTCACAGTTTGTGTCCATCTTCCCATGTGTGTAGGGGCTTGTGCTATTTTAGTCCCAAAATTTAATTCAACTATTTTCGCCGACCAGTTTGCTAAACACAAACCACAGTTCATTGCCGGAGTTCCAACACTGTATGAAGCATTGCTTAGAAGTAAAAAAATGAAAAAATCGAATTTTAAGTGCCTAAAAGGTGTTTTTGCAGGTGGAGATTCAGTTCCCATTGAATTAAAAAATCAATTTAATGAATTTATCCAGAAAAGGGGCAGTATGGTCACCATGCAGGAAGGATATGGTTTAACTGAAACTGTTACTGTCAGCTGTTTAATACCAAATACCAATGATAAATTGAGTAGTATGGGTATTCCGCTGCCGGATATGTTATACAAGATCGTTAAGGTAGGAACTACTGAAGATCTTCCTCCAGGTGAAGATGGAGAAATCTGTATCAGCGGCCCTACAGTAATGTTAAAGTATTATAATAATCCTGAAGAAACCGATAAAGTGTTAAAATTGCATCCTGATGGTTTAAAATGGTGTCATACTGGTGATTTAGGTTACATGGATGAAGATGGATTTTTTTATTTCAAATCCCGTATTAAACGCATGATAAAAAGTTCTGGTTATTCCGTTTTTCCCAATCAAATCGAAGAGGTCATAAATAAACATGAAGCAGTATCCTTATCTTGTGTTATTGGTGTACCTGACAAATACCAAATAGAGAAAATTAAAGCATTTATAACATTAAAAGAGGGATATTCAGATTCTGATAGGATTAAAAATGAAATAATGGATTTATGTAATGAATATTTAGCTAAATGGAGTGTTCCCAGGGAAATAGAGATTCGAAAGGAATTACCCACGACTCTTATAGGTAAAGTTGATTGGTTGAAACTTAAGCAAGAGTTTGCAGAAGCATAATCTCCTTTGCACTATAAATAAAGTACAATTCAATCTTTTTGGGAATAAAAACCCATAAATAACGTGTTACTTTAATGCACAATCAATTAAGAAATTTTAATAAGAATATTGTAGTGACAACTATTTTTAATAAAATGCAGTGTATAACAACTACCTTTACAATTTCACATGCCTACAATCATAATCACTACATTATACTTATTTATGTTTTTAAAATGGTGAAATTGGTATCTGATTTTTAATAAGTAGAATATAGACTGTACGATTATTTTTTAAAAATTATATATTATATTAGACTAGAAATTAGTTTGGTGATGAGATGCGAATAGTGATCACAATTGGTGGATCTGTAATAATAAAAGATCATAATTACAAAAAATTTCAGGATTATGCTACTGTTTTAAGGGATATGTCCGCAGAACACCAAGTCATGGTGGTTGTGGGTGGAGGTAGTACAGCAAGGGATTACATTGGAATAGCCAGAGATATGGGAGCTTCAGAAGCAATTTGCGATGATATTGGTATTGAAGTAACGCGGCTTAACGCACGTCTGCTCATAACAGCTTTAGGGGAAGATGCTTATCCACGAGTGCCCTATAACTTCAGTCAAGCCCATGAATTTTCTTCATTGGGTAAAATAGTGGTTATGGGTGGAACAGAGCCTGCACATAGTACTGATGCGGTGGGAAGTATTCTGGCTGAATTTGTAGGTGCTGAATTACTTTTAAATGCCACATCAGTAGATGGTTTATTTGATAAAGATCCCAATAAATTTCCAGAAGCTCAAATGATAGAAGAAATTACTCCAAAAGATATGATGGAAATGTTGTCGGATAAGGATATGAAGGCAGGTACCTATGAATTTTTGGATAAAACTGCTATACAGATCATAGCTCGTTCTAAAATAAGAACAGTTATATTAAATGGTGAAAATCCAGAAAACTTAAAAAAAGCTATAAATGAAAAAATAGGTACGTTAATTATTCCTAATCCCGAATAATTCTTCCCTTTCCACATAAATAATCAATTATTATTGTTCATAAAAAAAATTCAAACCTATATAAATTCTAAAAAATATAAGAAAGAGGCAATATTCATGATTGAACAGCACAAACACTGTCCCATGTGTGGGACACCAATACCCATGAGTGAGAAGTTTTGTTCTCCTAACTGTGAAGAAATAGCACGCGCAAACCAGCAAAAAGTTCAGAAAACCCGAAAAATGCTGTACATTCTATTTGCAGTATTTGTACTTGTCTGGATATTTTTCATGTTAAAAGGCAAAATTGGATTGTAAAATTTTAAATCCCATTTTTTTTAAAACTACACCTATTTTTAAAATAATAAGATTAATTCTCTAATTGGCATAACTCCTAGAAATTTATCATTCCCTCTTCATTTATTGCCAGATTTTCTTTTATTTTCATTCGCGAATATTCAGTATTCCAATAATTAACAACCCAATTCCTATTATTAATCCTAAAATTTTGGGATCAATATTGTAATAACCAATAATTACAAAGAAGAAACCAAAAACCAACCCAAATATTCCTGCATACAATTTAAATTTTTGTTTTTCTCCAACAAATAGTGCTATGAATCCATTTACAATGAGTAATCCTCCGGTAATTATATACGCCCAAAAACCCAAGTTTATTATCCAAGATGAGTTGAATAGGAATATTAAACCCATAATAATTCCTGCAAACCCTACTAATAATGGGAATAACCATAGATCATTGGAAGTTCGTTCACTTAAACCCAAAATTGCTAACCAAACTCCCATTCCCAATATTAAAACTCCAGATATCAGCCCTATAGTAGCTAACCCTACTACTGGTGCGGCAATCATAATAACAGCCACAATTATTGCAATGACACCCACAATTGTGTTTTTCATTCATACAACTCCTAAAATGATGTTTTATTAAAAATCTATTTCAAGCCATAGTCCGCAGATATCTATTTAGATTAGATCAAATTTATTTAAATGAATAAAGTCTGATGAATTGGTCCGATGTTATCAAATTAAGATAGAAGTTACTGATACGGCTACAATAATTGTTTTGTTTTTAGATTATAATAAATTTGGTGTTTTTACCAGTATTTTACAAGTAAAATAGTGTTAAACCACCTAGCTCAAATACTATAAAGATAAAATAATAAGTATATTTAATAGAAAAATCAGCGATTGACTATGTTGGAGGTTTTCCGATGCTTGTTTTAACCACTCCTACAATAGAGGGAAAGAAAATTAATAAATATTATGGTTTAGTAACTGGCGAGTCTCTATTGGGGGCAAATGTTTACAAAGACATGTTCTCTGGAGTCAGGGACGTGGTGGGAGGTAGAACTTCTGCCTATGAAGAAGAACTTAAAAAGGCTAGAGAAGTAGCTTTGAAGAGTATGAAGGATAAAGCCGCAGATAAAGGGGCTAATGCAGTAATTGGGGCTCGTGTTGCCTATCATAATTTAGGTGGAACCATGGGTAACACTATTATGGTCACTGTGTTTGGAACTGCTGTTTTTTATCAAGAATAGAAATTTGATCTTTTTTTGACCATAGTATAAAGAAAGGGAAGGGATGAGATTGTTTGCAGCAGTGAAAAATAATTTAGTAGAAAAACGCTGGGCAATCATTGCCGTATTGATAGGTACCGGGGTTGGTTTTTTATCTGCAGTTATCTGTGTGAAATGGCATTTAGTAATTTTTGGCTTTAATATATTATTTATAGTATCTCCCCTTATTGCCGGATTCGTTGAAACGTTTATAGCTCGTCGCATGTATGGTAAAAGCACAGGAGCTATTAGTGCACTTTTAATATTTATAATAATAAATGCATACGCTTGGCTTTTCCCCAAAGATCCTATTGTACTTAATTTTTTTACTTTAGGTGGTCTGGCATTGATGATTCAAGCAGCATTCCCCATTTTGATAAATTATTTAGTATTTGTGGTTTTTTTGGGTGTTTTAACCTATATTATAGGGTTTTTAGGGAATTTACTCTCGAAAGCTATGGATAAAATCAGTAAAAAACCTCTTGAATCTGAAGGTGTTGAAAAGATTCCTGAAGACACATTTGAAAATTTAATTGATAAGTTAGAGGTTCCTATTGTGTCCATCCCTCACATGGATGGAGGTAAGATCACTAAACACATCGGTATGGTAACTGGTGAGGCAATAGTTATGGAAAACTCTGAAGGAATATCTAAACTCACTAAGAAACTCCATTTACAAGACATGAATTTGGATGAAGTTAAAAGTGCGGCTCTCACTCGCATGCTTCAAAATGCCAAGGAAATAGGCGCAAATACGGTAATTGAAGTTTTAATTGACTATAATTCTATTGGAGGATTAATGGGTAATGCTATTATTGTAACTGCCACTGGGACTGCTGTTATTTATGAATAAATAAGAAAAATCAAAATTTTTTAAATTAAGAAGTAGATAACGTTTATAACATCAATATCCAATTTGACTTTGATTTAAACAGAAATAGTATATTTCAAACACCTTACTCTCTTTTTTTAATACATTGTTAAAATTCGAGGAAAACTTCATTATTCTATGATTCGGATGTGAATAGGGAGATGGTATCTTCAAGATCAGATCCTTATTTTTCAGTGGGTACTTTATATTTGCTTTTAAGCTCATTGATTTAGACTGGCAGTGGTAACTCATTAAAATATCAAAGATAATTCTTGTTTTAGTGGGGTCTTTCAGTTACATTTTATTGGATAATAGCATTATCCACAAAATCAATTCCAACACACTTGAAATTGGTTATGGAAAAGATCTAATCTACAAAATTAATACTATTTTCATATTACAATCCAAAAAAATATAGATAATAAAAATCAAAATAATAATTAAAATCCATTCAAGCTAATTAAGATTAATATTTGAGGTGGAAAATGTTAAACGAAAAAATAAATGGTATTTTAATAATGATTCTTGCCATTGTTCTAGCAATATTTATTTTAGCAGTTCCTGACTGGGTATATTGGATTTACTGGTTAGCAGTAATCATAATTTTATTGTATGGTCTTTATTTATACTTTGTCAAATCTTAAATTCCTTGGCAAAAATTTCTTTTTTTTTTGATGTTGTCCAATTTTTAGTTGGTAGCAAATTCTGTATTATTTTTAATTAATTATATATCATTTTTTTATTGTGGTATTTAATCTTAATTTTCAATTTTGAAGTAGTAAAATT
>JGI24710J26742_10000966_pt1 | contig 26789 bp, 22 predicted proteins | sample BioPla2DNA2_FD_26742 | JGI IMG/M metagenome (IMG submission 26742)
ATCGGAGCATCGTGTTACCCAGGGTATCTTGTATGGGCCATTAAAAAGAGCCAGCACCATTATGGCTATGTTCAGCGAGTACTCGTCAGACAGGTAACCTGNATCACACCACGTGNNGTTAAAGTACAGCCACTTAGGGAAGTCGCGGAACAGAGGCCCTGGTGTGTATGCGGACATTTATTGTGAAGTGTCAGTGTACGTGAATTGTGTAGTTGGATATATTGGATGTGTTTATTCGGTGTGTGTTATGTGGTTTGTCGTGTTTTGTGATGTGTCACTGCTCCGGTTCCGGCTGGTCTAATTCTGATGGTGGTAGACTTGGTCCCTGCGGTGTATCCGATGGCGGACATACCATGGCATTGGCAATGAAGAAGTCTTGTGCGCCGTCTATCCTGAGCTTCATGCAGAGTGCGTCGTACATGTTCCTCTCCATCTCCGATATGTTCTCCTTGAGCTGGACCGCACGGCTGAACGTGTCAGGCGGAAATGTGGTCGTTGTTGCATATATGTGGCCGGAGTTGATGAGGTCCCTTGCAAGCGCCTTGGCGTTATTCACGACCTGTCGGTTATCCATTGCGCGCGTGAGCATGATCTCGTACATCTGCTGCCGGAGTGACGTCTTATCGCGATTCCTGTTGCCGGCTGTGGTGATGAGCGTAAACCCATTGCCTGTCGGTGCGATAAACGATGCTCCGATGCCCGCGTTCAGTGTGTCGTGTCTAATGGGCATGCCCTTGCGGAACACGTCGTCGATGTCAGCAGAAAGTGCACTGGGATGCAGGACACCGGTGATTCTCCACATGAGAGTGCANAGTACAAAGTTCACAGCGTGGTCGTTGGAGTTGCAGCACCCGAGCAGGCCTATGAGTGTGGCCGTTGTGGCGAGCACCTCGCGTGAGTTGTCGAACGACTGGAGTACCGTGCTGTAGCCCCTGGCCTGGTCCATCATCGGTATGTTGGCGTCTGTGAATAGCACCTGCTCACCAGCCTGCCTGGCATGCTCCGTGACGTACGTTATACACCCGCTAGACGTCTCCGTGTCGGTGAATAAGTCGTTTATTGTCATGTGCTCGACGTCATGTGGCTTCCTGATGAGATGCTTGGCCCCTTTGAGATTCTGGTACTCCCTGAACACATAGACCTTCCTGCTCGCATTCAGCGCGCTAAACACCGTGTCCCTGTTGTTCGGGAACTCTGTCGCCTTGTCGAGTGACTTCGCGAGTGCGCCCTTGCTGGCAACCGTGAGGAGTATGTCGTCGCCGACGTGCACAAAGAGCGGCTCTGTCATGAGACTGCACAGGTGGTGTGTGTACGTGACGCCGATTGCCTCGTAGGCCCGAATCCCGGATGTTGCGATACGCTCCTCCTGCGCACGGATCTCTGCCTTGACCTGCTCCCGCTTGATGTTCCTGCTCCACTGCGTGCGCGACGGCATTGCCTCGTAGCCGCCCCGTCTGCTGCTTTGTCTGTACAGCATTATTATTTTATGAAGTGTCAGCGTGTGCCAGTTTTTGTGTACTGTGTAAATTGTGTGGTATGCTCGATAAGACGAGTCGCGAGTACAACGTCACCCGGAGGGCCCTCGGGCTTGATGGCTTGGACGTCAACATCCCCAGGACATGGCATTACGCGGAACCGAACACGCCACAGCTCGCCGAAGCGGCACAGAGGATACAGGACGCGCACAGTGCTATGGCCGCAGCCGGCTGGACGGACGCGCAGATGGCGGTGGAGCTCACGCGGATGCTGAACACGCACGAGTTCACGCCGAGGCGGAGGTTCTACGTGGATGCCGCGTGGAAGTACGGGAGGGCGTTCTTCGCTGTCAGTCGCTACCCGCTTAACCGGTGGAACGTGCTCTGCATATCACATACTCGCATCATCAGGATGTACGGCGGCAAGTGCATGCAGAGAGTGCCACACTACCATTATATGATTGTTACCGAGTTCCCCGTGAAGCTGCGCGACATTGCGGTGCTGCCCAACATCAACGTGACCATAGTCGGCACAGACACATGGCGGACCAAGGCGTACATAAAGAACCAGCTGTACCCCGGCACGAACGTGCTTGACTACACAGACCCACGTTACGCAGGCGATGTCCTGGAGTGGGTGAACCCCGAGTGCGACCCTGGGCTCATGGATACACAGAGGCTCACCAGGACGCGGTATGTATTCGACGACGGGCTTCTCACGTCACGGAGGGACTCCCCACGAGGTCTTAGGTGCACATGCTACTCGTACGACGGGCTGCCCCGTGACACTCCATACCCGCTGTCGCACGTGTTCTTGGCAGAGTGGTGTGCTGTGACCAATACTGTGATAGGAGCCCTCGTGCGTGGGGTGAGAGATACGTACAGAGGCCAGCCGGCTATTGTCATATCAAGCGTTACGGCCGCAAACACAGGGACCATCCAAAATTACGTGCAGACCAACTTCCGGCAGTGTGCGTATCTTGGCATACGTGTTCCATCCAGCGCAATCAATACATACACAATCCGCATGCACGTGATATAATCTTATATATATTAAAAAGATGTGTTTATTTTCGTGTTACCTAATATGGCACTGTCAGTGGACTGGGTGCCCCATATGCCTCGCACCAAGCTCCCCAGACCATCTGATCCACGTCGATAGGGCACTCTACCACGTTATGGTTATTGTACAGCACATGCAGGCACTTGATGCCTATTTTCATCGGGTCTAGGAGATATGCTATATTCTTATACACGGCTTCTATGTACCGGTTCATGTTGTCAGCGAGCAGGACGTCCGAGTCTATTATATGCTTTGCGTCATTACATAACACCGCCGCCTGGTTGCCTGCTAGGTAGCTCCCTACAACACGGCCGTACAACTTCATATGGCTTTCATCCGATACCCAGGGTTTCCGTACGTGCTCTGTCACGGCTTTAGCGAGGTACTTCGCGATATCCAGCATCTTGTGTGGGTTTATGCACCTGCGTGTTTCGTACATACGGTATGCAGCAAATGCCGCAAACGCGACAACGTCCTGCGTAAGTTCCTCGTCGTGCACAATGTCACTTACCTTACACACGGTGTCACTGGAAACGCGGTAATACCCAAGGAGCTCATCGCCTGTCAGCGCACCGACAGAACCGAGCATGGATACCGCACTGCGCAACTCGCTGTACCCTATGTCAACAGGAGACCCGGGGGACGCCGTCACGTTAATGCCTGTGCTCAGTAAGCTGGCGAGCGCTCTCCGGCATACGGCGAGTTGGCTGTTCACGATAATATCCGGATCATACATGTACGTGAGCACCAGCGGCAGGTCCAGGGCGTCGAGGTTCAGGTTATTGTGCAGGTAGCTGGAAACCACTCCGCGCACAGGGAGGTATTCGTATTGACCGAGGTCGATGCTCTTCAGTGCGTGCCGGGCCGCAGTTGTTATATGCTGCAGATCGCGATGATTCTTTCGGAGTACTGCGATGAACATGAATTCCCACGAAAACACAATCGTCACGTCGACTATCAACGTCGTGCCCTCTATACACACCCTGGTACCCGTGTAAGCACCGTCAGTGATGCGCTCCACCAGGCCACGCTTCGTCTGGAACTCAGGGCATATACCAGCTAGCGTCATTCACACAATAATAATATGACATACACAAAACAACGTTACGGCACACCAGGGTATATATGTTATGCGTTTATTATGCACGTGCAGTGTCAATCTAAGTAGACACGTCTCATGGCCACCAGCACAGGTGCGATGTGGGGTATTGCCTGAGTATCGGAGTCGAGTACAGCAATGCACATGCGCATGGTAAGCTTTAGTTCGTCGGGTATAAATAGGAAGTCTAGTATACCGACGTCAGTGTATGTAGTTTGGCCGAACTCCGTGTTTAGCGTGTATGTGCTCTTATTTATTAACATGTTCAGCAGGTATATGAGGTAATCCTCGTTGCTTATAAAGCTGTCCTCGATTGGTTCGATTTCGGACCTGATAAGGAAAAGGCGTATATGGTACGCAAGGCCGTCGCATAGCATGTCGGCGGTCTCGAACCTGCAATCATGCACATCATTAGCCAAGTACGCGAGAATGTCCAGGTACAATTTGTTCACACGCGTGCGGTAATGATCGTACAGTGTTTTCCTCATTTGATCGCATGTCAGCGCAAGTGCGTACGCCAGCATGATCAGTATACCGTTCGTGAAATGCCTGTGTTCCTGTATTGTCTTTGCGGTATCTACTGTTTCTGGATCTAACTGGTAGTATTTTAGAAGCGGGTCGACATCGATCTTCTCCGGGGCTTGTGCACATAGGAAGCTAGCGGCCAGCCTGGCCATGCAACGGCGGGTATGGAGTAGTGTATACGGGTGGTTGGGTGACGCGCGCGTGTCCGGGAACAGGAATCTCACGGTCGTGAGGAATTCACCCACCGATCCGGCATGGTATGATCCATTGGCGTAGACGAAGCTCTTGAACGCAATGCTCGCGAATCCAATTCTTCCTATTATACCACCCAGCCCCAGCTTGAACACGCTACTCGTAGGCACCTTGCTGCATGTAATCAAGCTACGTGCTCTGTTGATGTCATCGATAGTGCAGTCCGTGCGTTTAAGGCGCTTGCGTGTCATGGCGTCAAGGCGATTCCTAGGCAGGTTGTATATATACATCATGGACAGGTCCTCGTTAAACACAGCAGTGGTGCTCTGGAATCTTGAGCCATACACTCCTAGTGTCTTCTCCCGGCAAATCTGCATCGTGTTATTCTTCTTTATCATGTTCCTTATGAGCTCGGCTAGCGAGAACTCTTCATCCCAGTTTCCGAGCATTTGTATGCGTAACCGTTTGTCATATCACTGCGCACAGTACCCAAGAAAAATACGATAATATGTTGTATGTGTTATGTGTTTATTCGTCGTACGAGCCGTCGATCACCTGTCTACCGCTCAACCCTCTTATGCCTCCATACTCCTCGCCGAACGTCACATCACCATCCGACCTGGGTATGTTATGCAGGAGTGATGCAATGAGCTCACCCATCGCGACAAGGTGGTTGTGTCGTCTCTCGTTTGTCACCGGGTCAATGGGCTCGCCTTCGTCCTCGTTGCCTATCATGAGATCAAGTGGCAGCGGGAGCAGCGTGTGTTCGTGCAGGGTCGCGACGAGTGCTTCCGTGTCCACGGTGGGGTCGATAGGCAGTGATGCGTACAGCTCTCTGATGAACCTGTCTGACGTCGATGCGATGCGCAGCACAAGAGCAAGTGACTCTGTTATGTAGACGTACACGACATCCCTCTTCGGCTCCCTGTGGAATGTGGCGTCGTACACGTACATGTCCAGCCGGGTGAGTATATCCGTAACAGCCGATCTCGCGCATAGGTATGTCACGTACGCAGGGTCGTTGTACGCAGCAATTTCGTTACTCTCCATTTTTTACTTTTATTTTTATTATGTGCGTAATGCGGTTATTGTGTAATGTGTGTAGATAAGATGTGTTTATTGCGGAATGTTGATACCCAGCCACTCCGGCCAGTCGTCTGATACCATTTCGGCTATGGAAATATGACTATAAAACCCGGACGCGCATGGACCAGGGTATGGCATGTACTCAAACGGGTGGATATCGTGTGTTGCACCAATGTCGTCCGTGTATGTGAATGAACAACCGATTAATCTGCATAGTACTCGCTGCATGTTGTGATCGTTTGCCCATACATCCATTATATGGTGTATTAGAGTGTCGCTCTCGCGGAGTATCTCGTCGGCCCAGCCGTTCTCCCTGACGACGAATGCAAGGAAGTCCAGGACAGGTTCAGAATGGTCTCCGAGTTGCTTGTAGTATTTTCTCGCGAAATGTTCCAGTATCTCGTGTGCCGCAGAACCGTACACGGCATAGTCGCTCTGTGGTATACTGGTTGGAGCAAACAGTTCGGTGATTATCATGAACAACACAATACCGGGTGTACGCAGCGCATCGGAGTGGTCGATCCACCTGGGTTTCAACTGCGTGTTTCTCTCCCACCATGATACGTTGCGCCATCTTTCGTCAGCTGGTTGTATGTTCACTGTACCTGGATGCGAGTTCCTTTTCTTGCGGAGTATCTCCTTGACACCGAATGTCATGACAGCTAACAGCCTCCTGCCCAGCTCCTCGAACGCCTCTCCCGGCATGCCTGTGTCGGCTGTGAACAGCGCCAGGTCGTCCCCAGTGGGTGCTATGTCGGATATAAACAAATCAAACACGAAGTGGTGTGCAGTTACCACTATGTCGTGCAGGTTGTACGAGGACCTGTCTTGTTTCATGTTCACCAGCAAGCAATTCGCCAGGANGCGTGGATCTCTGTTTGATGGTATCTGGTATATGTACGNGAGGATGGCATGCACACTGANCACGGCTGGTCTCACGGCAGAGGTTTTTGCGCACGTGGTCATGAACAGATCNCTGGTGCTCTCAGGCTCGCTCATCTCGTTTGCTGCACGAAGTGTCTCCAACGCGCTCATGAACTCACCTACGGATGCATTGATCTCGGGTTCTGATTTCGGGAACATATACAACACCTCGCCGCAGAGGAACACCGTCGCTGTCGGTTCTCCCTCGGATACATATTTCCGCGAGTTCGTCTCTATGGCCTTAATTGTGTCTAGTATATTAACAATGCCCTTGAGCTCGGTCTGCACTCTATCTATCTGCCGCAACACAGCGAGTGGCTTTATACCGCACCTGCCAAAGGCCTCCTGCATGGAGCGGTCCAGGCATACTGGCTTCTCCAACAAGCGATACGGAAGATACGCTTTCCTCATTTTGAATGCGCGCGTGTCACGTTTGGCATAAAATGCTGGGGGCGTTTACCGGACTGCAGCGGTCCGAGGACGTGAAGAGGTGCACCCTGTCGGCTAAGGCGAGGCAGCTGGAGGAGCTACTCGACATCGTGGAGCAGCGCGAAGGTGAGCCCAAGACCGACGACGTGTACCACTTCATACGCATTGCCCTTGAAAGTATCCTCGAGGACATGTTCACCAAGGCAGGCAACTCACGGGAGTACTTCCCAGGGCAGACAAAAGGGCGCGTCCTCGCATCGATGCCCGCGTTCCCGGTGAAGTTCAAGCTCGACAAAGTCTGTATCGACAACCCGAACGAGATACCGCTACACCAGCACATCACACGTGAAAACACATTTGAGAATCTCGTCAGCTACGCGCGGGACGTGACGAGACGTGTGCCGCACATGACACTCGCTGGCCTGTTCACAAACACGGGCAGGTACGACATCACAGCAGACGTCAACATAGGCGCGCCAGACGGTACTCTCATAGATGGCATATGGACATAGCATAACTAATAAACATATCTTATACATACATACCCCACTGAACGTAAACCACACAAGTTGTCCTATCGGCCTACGCACATTTCTATGGAGCAGTCGCGCTTTGCACAGGTGCTGCACAACAGGTACCGCATGGCCCTGCCGGTCGAGGTGTGCGACGCGTTCGGCAACTTCGACCTCGTCAGGGAGCTCTGCGTCGAACTCAGGCACTACGATGCGAACCCGGACTACACTGAGGCACCGTTCGGCGAGAGTACTGTGTGCTACCGCGTACACTCCGGCAACATCTGCGTGTGGTGGGCGACAGAGAGCGAGCTGCGGGCGCACTTCGAGGCACTCCGGGGCATCCATGCGAGACTCCGCGCGTTCACCGTGGACTCGGACCCAGGCGCAGTGCAGGCAGTGGTCGACGAGTACGCCGGGGCGAGGAGCGCATATACGTATACGGAGGTAGGCGTGTACAGCGTCCTCCGCGGGTTCTACCCGATGCCGACCAGCAGCGGTGACATAGAGGCCCTGGTGTGGAGGCTCGGCGTCGAGGCGATCAACGGCGAGTGCGACATACTCGGCCTGCGGGACGACGTCATCCAGTTCGTGGGCGACCTCATGAGAGAGCTGGAGTTCACAGATACGGACAAGGCGGCGCTGCGTGGCACGTGGTGCGGTGAGCAGTACGAGGCGATGGGCAGGACGTTCGGGGACTTCATGTGCAGGTCGTATGTGCTTAGAAACGACACGTGGGCACCCGGTGTGCTGGAGCGTCACGACTGCGAGTTCTCGAGGCACTTCATGCTGGTGGCCGTCGCCATGGCGGAGGCATTCGCGCAGATGAACCTTGCGCATAGTGATTATGCAGAGTACAGGCACGGCGCATACGAGATACTTGCGGCGCACAACCTGGACACGTTCAGCCCCAGTGGCTACATATACCACAGCTACGGGAGCCGTTTCGACGTGAACAGCGAGGAGGCCAGGACACTAGTCGGCATAGCATATACTATACAAAGTAGAGACCGCATCTCCGACAGGGTGCACTACTTCCTCGGAAACATCCACTACGACATCCCTCTGTGCAGAGACGTGTTTTACATGCTCACCCGGCTGGTCGGCGCGAGAGTGATGATGCCGGAGGACTACCTCTTCACGGGGGTGCACAGGACAGACGTACCGCTCGTGCTCACCAACCCGTTTGCGCACATGTGCAGTGGCAGGTCGTCCTACATAGACAGGTACAGGTACAACGTTTTAAGACAATACGAAATGCAACAGTAAAATATCAAATATATACAAAATATAATAACATGGCACGTTTTGCTGTCAGAATCACAAATCAGAATGGCACGGTCAGACTTCTGCGCGGAGTTCCGGACAGTACAGGGCGTCATGCAGCGGTTCGGCGAGGGAGCGTTCCTGACAGAGCGGGTGTACGTGGAGCGTGGAGCCGGGCAGCACACGGACGTGACGGCCGTCTTCTCGCGGTGCCATGGATACGTTGCGATCATCGGGATGCCGTCTGACATGATCACGCAGGCGTACAGCAACTCCATCGCACAGGGACAGTCCGAGGACACGGCAATCGAGTACCACGTCGTCGACGCCCGCAACATAATAATCCAGTACATAGCACAGGGCATGGGTATAGGTGCCAGCCTTGACACACGCTTGTCTCTGTCGCTCATACACCGCCCCGGTGTCGCGATCATCCAGCGGCTCTTGGTCTGCAGGCAGGCTCTCGATGTGTTCATGCGCGCCGGGTCCACTACTGCCAGTGGTGTCCATGACAGCAATATATCCAGCCAGGACTGCCGCTTCTGCGTGTGCATCCTCGCCGCGTACAGTGCACTTGCGACGGACGAGCTCGTGCGCTACTACGACATCCCGGGTGACGCCGTAAACAACATGAGGTCGGTGGTCTCCGATGCGCTGCTCGCACAGGACGTGGCGATGTTCACCGGGTACGTGTTAGACATCATGTCCGGCATGCCGCGGTTCTCGCACCTGCATGACCTGCACAAGGACGCCCAGAGGTTCCTCAAGGACGCCGTCTGGGAGATGCACAGGATGGCCGGCGGGAGCATGCACAAGAACACTTACCGCTCACTCGGGCCTGCCATATCGGAGTACCTGCTCGACGGACCTGCTGCTGATCTGCTCAGCGGCACACAGAGCATCGTAGCACACGACACCGGGCTCCTCGACAGGGTTGCTAACTTATACACCAACGGCCGGTTCCGGTACGTGAACAAGCTCTTCTGCGCCTACACGACAGTCGGGTTCTGCGCACACACACTCGCCACACACCACGACGTCAGCGCATGCCCCATCGAGCTCACGGGCGTGTACAGAGCATGTCAGTCACCTGCGCTTGACTCGTTCGTCTTCCGGTACATCGTATGACATGTCTAATAAACACATTCTAATATACACATCAATATATATAAACACATTCCAGTGCACTTGCCACAAACACACACGGCCCAGACTCCGCTCTCGATGTTCTCGGATCCTGTCCTGTCGCCCATACACACCGCACAAATATTCTGACATACACTGTATATATTTACATCACATACATGAGTACCCCTGTCGCGATGAAAGTGTCCATGGCCGTCATATGCGAGATGACCGAGCCCCTGCGCAGGTTCATGGAGGACACACACGACTCGTTTGGCAGGATCACGGACGACGCGTTCGAGTTCATCCGGGGTTACACAGTGACACTGGTTGACATGATATTCGCGAGTCATGAGAGTGTCAGGGCGGAATGCACAAGCGCAATGTCGAAGGCCGAGCTCCTCGAGTCACTCCCCACACTACCCACTATATACAGGACACCGGCACCGAGCGAGCACGACGGCCGCATAGCAGTATCGCCGAGCTGGCTGGTCAACAGGGCGCGGGTACTCGGGCAGCTGCAGGCGGCGGTCAAGGCGATAGTCGACGGCATTCCGCTGGTGGTCATAGACTACTTCTTCAGGGACTGGTATAACCCATTGTACAGCGAAGGCTACAGCGCCATAAGCACACCCATCAAACTATACCTGCGTGCCGAAGATGTCGACATCACAACACCACATACAAAACACCTCGTGTATAACTAAAACCTTTATTTACTCCACGGAGTCCTCACCCCACTCTTTGCCGGTGCCCGTATAGCGTGTGCACTGGCTGTCTCCCTCATGTTCTCCCTCACCGGCTTGATTATGCTGTCTACGACTGCCTTCGACGCGAGTATCCCACCTTGCATGTAGTCCAGCACCGCGTGTATCTCCTCGCACTCACTAATCACCCTCTGCCTGATGTGTCTGTCTGTGGATTCCGGAGTACCGGGCTTTGTGCTTGCGCATACCTCAATAAGCTTGTTCACCTGCACGGCCCTGTCGGTGATATGCGCCACCGCATCACTGAGCCGCGTGCCCATGTCTTCCACTGAGGCCATGTCGAACACAATGTAACTAGCACTGTCAGCGGACATCCGGTATTCTGTGCGTAGCTATCGTCTGGTACACAATAACATGCAAAGTGACTACATCCCGCGTGTGGCACTCGTTGGTCCGTACAACTCAGGCAAGACGACACTGGCGTACCGCATGGTCACCGGCGAGTTCTGCCCAGGCACCCGGCCCACGTTCTGCCCCAACATATTCGTGCTGGAGACACCGTCAGGCACCAGGTATACGCTCATGGACACGGCCGGTATGGAGAGGTACCACAGCGTGACGACGGCGTACATGCGCGACATGGACATCGTGCTGTGCTGCCAGGAGAAGAGCAAGCGGTTCGAGGACGAGTATATGTGCTGGCGGCAGGTGCTTGTCTCGGAGCATATCGACACCATCGGACACTGTGTGCAGGTGCTCACTAAGGCCGACCTGTGCGGCGAACACACCGACTGCATCGAGTGCTCGTCACTAGACGGCGCAGGCATAGAGACACTCCGGCGGTTGGTCGATAAACTGGTTGATTTCACGTGCATCGAGAAGGGCGTTGTGCAAGAGCCGGTTGTCGCAATCACCGGGCACAGGGAAGGGAAAGAGAGATGCTGCAAGTAGCAGTGCCTGTAAATACAGCCAGTGTCTATAATAATAAAAAGATACCGTATCGCATAGACCGTTTGTTATTTTCCATAAATCCATTGTGCATGAAAGCGTCCAGGACGTGCGGAGGGCGTAAGTGGCTGAGCGAGGCAGTGCGTATTGCGATACAGGCTGCAGGCATCGTTGACGAGCTGTATGATCCACGGAGAAACCAGATACAACCCCACACGGCAAATGCACGCAGTGCTGTACGGCGTACGAAAATAATGGCAGAGAACCTCGAGAGGAGCATGTCCGGGAAGTGCCCTGTGAAGAAAGGTCCAGTGTTAGAGTTCGCTGATATGCTGCGCGCCGACAACCTCAACGCACTCATGTACGACAGTGGGCCACCGGTTGATCACTGCACGGTTGCACAACTGCACGCCCAGGAGACGCCCGTGTTGGACATACCAGATATGCCGGATACCCTTGACGCCACGCATGGTGACATGTCTGATGGAGAGTATCTACACAGCGCAGAGCTAGATGTCGCGTGCACGCAATTAACAGGCAACATGCCGTACGACGAGGAAATCCTTTTCATAAAATAAACATACGTGAGGTATTATAATGCGTTTAGTCGGTATTCTGTGTGCTTATCTCGTGTGCATGCCGACAAGAGCCGCGATGGCCGGTTTCGTCGTGAGGATGCGCACTATGTTCGTGTACTGGGCCGCGAGAGGACACCCGGGGTACACGGCGCCTGGAGTGCACTCCCTGAGGTGCTGGCTGGTGGCCGTGTCATCTGTGAGGAACACATTGATCCTGGCGCACAGCTGGTTTATGCCCCGCACAGCAAGTATGTCACCGCCGGTTATGTCTTGCACGGTTACGCCGTCCCAGATGCTCGTGCCGTTCATCACGCCCGCAATGATCAACAGACACTCCGACACCGTCTTGAGCTGTATGACCCGCGTAGGATGCTGCGAAGGGGTGAACTGTGGATCTATTTGCTGGATGACATTCACACACGCAGCGTATAGTTCGCCCACCAGCGCGTCCTCACCCGGGTCCATCACGTCGGCACGCCTTATACCACTGAGGCCAGTCAACTTTCCAACATCCATTTACTTTACACCACAAAACGTGTCATAGTTTATACCACACATGACAGAACACGATACACCCGATGTGCAACTCGACCTCGCGGACGGGCAGGCAATGCAGGAGGTGAAGAAGAGGTACCCGTGGACGCCAGAGAGAGCAGCGCGCGGCAGGGAAATCCACACAGAGAGATGGCGCATCATCAACAAGCTCACGGAGACATACACATTCATGCAGAACCCCAGTATGGCCGAGCTAGCGCACCTCATCCACATCCTCGCCATCACGACGAAGCACCCGGTCCTCGCGGAGGCTGTTCAGCTGCACAAGGACAAACCGCACTCGATACTCCCGTCACTCCGGCTTGCGTACAGCGTGTACGACGATCTCGATCTGCCTTCCTACGGCTACATGCTCATCTCGTTCGCCGCCAAGTTCGGTGGTGTCTACAGCGCAACACTGCAGAGGTGTCTGGAGCGTGCACGTGATCAGCAAGCAGGCATATGCTAGTCACAGTAAAAACATCTATATTTATACACATACTATTTACTCGATATGCATGTAACGTGTCTGTTACTGGGCCGCGATGACGTCCAGCACCTGCGCACTCGCCCTGATGTTGCACCTGATGGCATCCAGCCTCAGCGCCAGTCCGTCGTAGTTCTCGATAAGCATATTCACCGACTGCCTCATGCTCTCCACGGTCGCTGCGTCCACGCCCGGTATCTCCATCACGCTCGTGTAGAACTGTACCGGGTTTGTGTACGTGTACGTGTCCAGTATCGCAGAGAGCTCGCTGATCATGCTGTGCACGTGGGACAGTGGGTTTCCGCTCTCCGGTGTGAGAATCTCGATGGGCGCCGCCATGTTATGCGATATATGTAATTGTGTAGTAACCGCTATCTGTTTGAGAATATAATTGCATGCAGGTTCTATTTAGCGAGGAGGAAGATGCGCGCATGGTGACGAAGTACCCCGAACTCCTGGAGACCAGTACACTAATCACGACAACATACACCAAGACAGTGCTGCAATACAGCGACCCTAATACCAAAAAAACAACAGCAGACATGCTACAAGCGCAGGACGTCGTCTACCCACTGACCGTGCTTCTCACAAGGAGCATGCGCAGCCTCATCGTGTTCGAGATGCATGTGGACAATGTACGCGAGCTGTGTGAGCAGTTAAAACACAATGACAGGATAACCTATGCGTTCCGTATGCTCCACAACGCCCGCTACGTCGTGTCTGTCAGTGCCATGATATGCATGTTCGTCGGAGGTGGGCATGAGCACGCCGAGTGGAGGCTGGAGTACATACTGGCCGCCGTGTACAAACCGGGCATAAACGTCGATGTGATTGTCGCGAAATGGAGGCAATATATAACCAGCGTGTTCCTGTGTTTGCGTGACACGGTGAAGAATAAGGGTGGTAGCCCGGAGGCGTATAACTGCGGAATGCGCGACATGGCCATAGTATTTATGCGTGCCGTTGGTTCCTTGATCAACGATTCCCCTGTTAGACAGTTCAACATACCCGTGGTATTGTCACGTATTATCCGGAACGTCGTATATGATACCAGCATGAAGGAGTACATGTTTGCGCTGACCGGATACTCGCTTGTATACACTGCCAGCAGGGGCAAGTACATGAATCTCAACGGGCCTGCGAGGGAGTTACTGGACAGCAGAATACGTGACAAGATACGCATGTTCGCCGAGAAGACCTGCAAGCACAACGGTGCCATACTACACGGCCACGACGAGATAGTCCCGATCATAACACAGCACGTGTACACGGACGCTGCTTCACTGCGCACTGCCGTAGAGGATTGCGTCGACGCCAACATGAATACATTCGAGGTGCTTGTGGACTCCCTGGTACAGGACCGCTATGAGCTGAACCCGATGACATACATGAGCAAGCGCTATGATGCTCTCTCATTTCTCACGTGCATGTACGACGTGACAGAGCTCGAGCACCTGTGCGTGACAATACTAGACCACCACTGCTGTTTCACCCTGGATACCTTGCCATTCACCAAGAGAGTGGCTAAACAAATCACACCGCTGAAAAACATAGAACATAATACACCAGGCGCGGCGCGCAAACAGACTAGATATTAAATAGTGTTATAGTTTGAAATTAGTTATGTGTTTAGTTTAATGCTATGTGCCAGGAAAAATGCCTTGTTCAGTGTGCTTATATACTGCCTGTGACTGACACCTGAACGGATGTCGTTGTGTTGACGAGCTGGTTGACGCCCTTAGCCGGTGTGTAGCCCTCGGTTTCCGGATCAGCCGCAGTGCCGTCCGAGAGGAGGAGCCTGTCGAACTTTGTGGCAACAGAGAATATGCAGCCATAGCTAGATGCACTTTTATCAGTTGATTCTGAATCACCGGCGAGATCTCTAAGATATGGCATTTTATTGTATATAGCCTCCGCTATACTATTGTTGCATGCTCCGCCGCGTGCCCATGCGTTCTTGATAACTAAATTGTGCTGTAACTTGAGAACCATGTAGACGTACATCTTCTCGCCGGCCTTGAGCTCCTCGAGTCTCTTCGTGTTCTTGTCCGGGAGTTTGTCTGGTATGTAGAAGCCCGTGTTGATTGTGACGTTGTTTGAGTAGTCGAGCGGGACCCACGTCATGCTGACGGAGCCTCTGGCATAAGGCGTTCCGCCTGACTTGTGCTCGAGATCCATCGTCGTGACTTTGTATTCGCCTGTTGTGGAGTCCGTGTTGAACTTGACCGTCTGGTACTGGTCTGTCGGGAGTGTGAGGAACACGCAGTTCCCCATGCACGCTGGGTCCGATGCCGGGTACCTGGATGCGATGAGAACCGGCCATACTTCGGATTGCACGTTGGGGACAATGCACGACTTTGCCAGGTCATTCGTACGAGGTGTATATGCGCGCGCAGATAATTCATTGGATGACGTATCTCTGTTTGCCCATGAAATCGGAGAAGATATACCGAGCGTGATGCCGGGGCAGATCTCGTACGTGTTGTTGACCTTGACGAAGTACGCCTTCTCAGGTGACGTCGGGTTGACGATGTAGTACTTGCTGGCGTTCTGGAACTCCTTGAACCCGTTGCCGATGGTCCAAGAGGGATGTGCTCCACTCTCTGAGATGTGAACTTGCGAGCGCTCTCCGTCATCCGGTATGATTATGTATGCGTCTCCGTCGCCTTTTGCGCTGTTGAGTATACACGCTTCGCCGGCGTCGAGCATATTGGGATTCCTTATACCGCCTAACATGTTGCCGCGATGGACACAGTAACTCTTGTTGGACCCGTCTGTCTTGTTAATCATAGGGCCGATGAAATTGGTCGCTGCCTGTATACCAGCCTTGACAGTTGCTATGAGGGTGCCGATCCCCTGCCTGGATGCCGCCATACCCTTCCTCTTGCCCTCGACGTACTTGAGCTTGAGGTCCTTCATCTCGTTGATCTCTTTCGGCACGTGGACAGGTGTTGAGTTGATAGCCAGCTTGAATATGTTGCTCTCGAGATTGGTGCTTGTTGGTATGCTTGTCATCTCTATGGGGTCTTCGTTGTCGAGCTCCATGTCGAATGTTGTGCCGTGCACCTTGCTGCTGGTGAGCAGATCGTCGTTGACGTCTCTGAACGGGACGGCGAAAAGGATGTTCTGGTTGACTGTGATCCCTGTGTCGCTGCTGAGTACCACGGGATTAGCTTCGGTGATGAACTTGTCCGAGATCGGGAGGTACACGCTAGTGATGTTCTCCGGCTTGCAGCATGCGAAAACTGCGGCACCGGAGCCTGTGCCCTTGATACTGCACTCGTCGGCCAGCCTGAAGAACGAGGGGCCTTTCATATTAGTGCATGTCACGGAGTCGAGTATCGAGCATGACTCGTTTGGTTCGTCGAGTTCGTCTATCCACTGCACGCTTTGGTCGGTTAGCATGTATTCCTCGCCACTGTAATCGCGCACAAGGAAGTACATGCCGTCGACTATGTTCACTGGCTTGCCCTTCTCGAATGTGCAGAATGACCTGAGGTTCTCGTTGTACGATGCTGCGCTCTGATAGCACAATGCGTCTGCAGAGTCGTCACAGCCTGCTATCACAGTGGAGCCGTTGCTGGGTGTGGCTAATGTAGCGAACTCGTCACCGTATACACTGCCTAGGTACTCTCGCCTGAACTTGTTGAAAGCGGCATACTCGCCCATCCTCTTTGTGTGCAGCTTAACAACCCTGAACGAGTCATCATGCGCCCACGTGTTGAGCTTCATGCCAGGCTCAGCCGCACGAACATAAAGCGCGTTTGTCGCTTTCGTGTCTCTGTGCTCACCGGCTTGCTGTACACCGAGCCTCCCGGTAACATCTTTACCTGCTTCAGGTTCCTTGCCGACCTCGTAGTCCGCAGCACACCAGTCCGTGATGTTGTTGCTCGCCTTGCTATGTGCAAAGTTGTACGCAGTGACGCTGAACGTGATGACAATCTGGCCGATCGCCTTGTTGCTNGANNTCTCCGTNGTCGTGTTGGGCCAGTAGAAGCACTTGATGCTAGGTCCGTCGTACGCGTCGTTCCACCCCTTTAACTCGCTGCTGTTGCCCTCGCCCTGTGTCTGCATGACGTCCCTGTTCGTGAGTGTCTTGGATTGGTAGGTGAATGTGCAGCTCAAGCCACTGCTGAGGCCGAGAATAGTGTCGTTGCTGGTCGCGTTCCTGTCCGTGCTCATGATGACCGGCTGGCCGTCCTTCCAGAATGACACAAGCAGGTTCCCGGAGTTGCGGTTCACGTCGAACGGGATGTACTCGACAGTGATGGTGGAGCCGATGGTGTAGTTCGTCTGGCTGAGCGTGGCGATCTTCAGCGGTGCGAGAAGTGGGTTCATCGTGCGCGGTGTGAGGTTGATCACGTAGTTGTTGACTGGGTACGCGTGTCTGTGTGCTGCGCTAGTGCCGAAGCCAGAGGAGTTGTTGATGTTGTCGTACACCTTGGACGGCTTGTACACGTGCTGCTTGCCGCTGGGGTCAGTGGCGTATACAGTCTCGAGGGCCTCCCACTCTGCCTGTGTGGCATTGGCTGCGACGTCGAGTATGGGGATAGTGACCTTGATGTTGCTCCTGGTGGATGCGTCGACCTGGTCTGTGGTGACATTCCATGCGTTCTTCCTGAGTGCCAAGTCCCTTGCTGTGAGACCTCCGCCGCCTCCAGCGCCTGGGCCGCCTTGGAGAGACCCGTAGCCATATCGCCTGCCGTATGTTGACATTATGCGAAAAATGATTATGCGTGAGCGGTTGTTGCGTAACATGCTTATCCACCCACAAAATCATGGTTGCCACTTACACACTACATCACAAAAATTACAATCACGCATTATGGAGAAGCGCAAGAACACTGTCGGNGTGATGACCGGGAAGTGCCGTGGTAGTGTGCTGGCTGCTGTCAACACGATTGCGAGGATCGACGGAATAAACATGGACCCTGATCTCAGCGGGAACGCACGGATCGTCAGGGACATATACCTCGCGCACGCAGAGTCGTTTGCCACGAAGAGCGAGTTCTCCGTTGCGATCGACATACACTTTGCGCCCATAGGACTCGATAGGATTGCGGCAGTTGAGAGCACCGGCGGCAACCCGATACTGATGGACGCGCTGCTTGGTGTAATAAAAAACTCGAGCATCAACCTGAGGGGCCGTCCCAAGTACTACATCACAACGAACCACCCCGATGCACCGATGGACATCCACAGCCTGCATGGCTACACGTGCATAATAGAGATCACGCAGAGCAACATATTTTCGCACATAATGGATGACACACACATTAAGATGTATAACCCAGAGAGAGACGAGGTAATGGATGCCACAATACCAAAGGGCGGCAGCTACTCACTCACAGAGCGCAGCATACTGATATTCGAGGCAGACGCCGCAGTGTACGAGGACGAGGAGATACACGAAGACGAAGGCATAACACACATGTCACAGCCATCACAGATAACGCCAGAGCGGAAGAATACATGGAATCCCGTCGTGATAGAGCCAGAGCCAGAGCCAGAGCCAGGGCGGAAGAAGCGGAGCAAGCAGACAGCACTCGGGGCTTACGGCATACTCCCACTGGGCAACGAGGACCTGCCGATGAACGAAGACGCCGTGCTGGATCAGCAGACCAGGTCCAACAGCCTGTATGACACGTACTCCGACGAGCTCAAGAGGATATTTCGCGACGGAGGGAGAATCGCCATTGTCGCACCCACGGGGTCCGGTAAGACGAGACTTGGAATGCTACATGCGGTGCAGTCTATGTTTGCTAACGTGAAGCGCAAGCAGGCCGTGAAGTTTGCAGGCAAGGACCCGAAGAGCATACCGATGCACCTCTCCGTGATATGCGTCCCGTACAGGGTCATCGCGGCGAACTACTTCCAGAGGCTCATCAACCTCAGGTGCGCATTCAGACCGTGCCTCGGCAAGATGCTCGTGGGCGACAACCCGATGGGCAACTCGAGGACGCTGTACTTCAAGAGGAGGCCGGCGCTCATGCACTGTGGGGTGAGCCCTGACACGTACAAGAGCTGGTTCTCCCAGGAGCTGTACGGCGAGAGCATGGAGACGAAGGCATTCGGCGCGGAGTTCGACCTCGCCAAGCAGCTCATGTGCGACTTCGTTGTCGGGACGTACGAGATGATCCTTGCTTTTCTGCAGAACCCGGCAGTATCCACTGAGGTGGCGAAGGGCAACATAGTGATACACGGCGTGTTCGACGAGTTCCAGGAGGCGCTCAAGAGCAGGGAGAGCAGGTTCGTGACGGCAGCCAGCTTGTTCGACAGACTCACGGCCATGAGCACATCGATGGTGATCACCAGCGGGTCGTACAGTATGCTCACTGCACGCGATAACACAATGACGAATATACTAAATAACGCAACACTCAAATACGACATAAAGATCGTGGACAGCCCGTCTAAGGTTGTCATCAGACACAGCAGGAGGCAGGACAAAATCCTCATCAACTACATGGCGCGTATGCCAGGCCTCATCAAGCCAACCACTAACTACGCAGACGAGCTGGAGAACATCAAAGCGAACTACCCCGAGCTCATGCACATGGCGGACGCCGTATGCCACCCGGAGAAGGGCACAACAATTGTCATGCTCAACGACACATGGAAAGTGGACACCGTGATGAACGCGATACTCATAACCGTGTATATCCTGCAGCAGTGCACCGACGAGAGCTCCTCAGAGTGGATGATTCCCCTGTACGTCACAAGCACGATGGAGGGCCACAAGGGCCTCTGGATGAACAGTGAGAATGAGAGGATCGCCGATGCAACATACGAGGACCCGTTGTTTGGAGATAAGCCGGTACCAATAGCACAGGCGAAGGAGCAGGTGGAGGCCAGACTCGCGGTGCTCAGGGAAAAAGAGGACGAGCTGGGTAACGACGACGTATTCAAGGAGGAGTTGAAGAGTATGTATGCCAAGCGACGTGCCATAGATGCCAAGATCAGGTCATACAAGCCATTGTTCGTACTGGACTCCAACAGGGCGTACAACCACGTGACACGTAACATCGCAACGCAGTCGAGCACAGCCATGAAGAAGAAGTCATGCCCGCAAGGATCATACACGCTCAGGACATACGATATATGCGAAATATGGGACATGGACGCGCCCAAGCCGTGGCTGGCATACAAACCAAATCCCATCAGATGCAGGCACAAGGAGATCGCAAACATGATGGACGTGTACAACACATGCCTGCAGGCGCTCGTGTTCATCAACAACGCGGTAGAGGACTACACTAATGAGCTGGAGGACGAGCTGCAGCGCGTGAGGCGGGGTCCGAGGATATGGCTAGCCACGCAGAAGATCGGCGTCGGGGCAGACCTACCGGGTGTGCGGAGGGTCATACAGCTGCAAAACACGAGGCACGTGATGACGAACGAGCTGACAGACCAGGTGCTCGGCAGGTGCGACAGGGAGCGCATGGGTAGGCTCATGTTCGCCGAGACGAAGGCTGCCAAGGATGATGCACTGGATGCAGATGACGAGGAGGAAGACACAGGGGATGCACAGGAGACATACATGGCACTGGACAACAGCATATACTTCGCGAAGCTCATAATCATGACAAAGGCAAACAAGAAGAGGGACGACGACACATTACAACAGGACAGCGCAGACACATCTAGCAGGGACACCGGCAAGAAGAGCGCAGCGGCGATATCCATCACTGCACGCGGGCCCATAATGGAGTACATAGATAACAACATGGCGGAGATAGGCGATAAGGACATAAAGTTTGAGCATCTGGAGACCGCCGGGTGCACTCTGCTGTCGCGCATTGTGGGTGTGAAGTCCGATATCAGACAGGTGCAGGGGCCAGACGGTGCGCTAGTGGACGCAGTAGACAAAGACGGGAACGTGGTGTTCGATACCACGGAGAGGAAGTTGGAAACAGCGATAAAGCACAGCCACCAAATGTGCCAGATACTCAACGTGGAGAGGAAAGTGAGCATGAAGGTCACGCAGTACATAAACGACGAGGACATATGCAACGAGGTGATAGCATCGGAGTTCCTCACACGCATGGCGAGCACAGAGACACCGTTCACACTGCCGTTCGTCAAGTCCAGTCATTACATATCAGGCGCGCTGGGCGGCAAGACAATGGCCAAAAAGTTCATAGACATAGCACGCGATACCAAATACATTGTGCCGAGCAGGACGGACATAAACTACGTGACTGCCATATCGCTAGCGCTGGACGGGGAGCCGGTAAAAGCAGCCAGGAGAGACGGTTGTGAGTTCGTGCTCCAGCAGGGGTTCGAGTTAGTAAACACAGGCAAGACGCTGGATTTCGCCAACAGCCTCATAGACTCAATGAAGCCAGAAGAGCTATTCGCGACGTTCATAGCGTTAGTGGAGCTGATGACACAGAAACCATCGCGCCAGGACAGGTTGACCAGCAGCGGGAAGAAGGCCAGGCAATTTGCTCTGAGCGACACACTGGCGGGTATGCTACAGTCTGACGGGGTGGCCAGAGAGTCAATTAACTTCAAGCTCAGGAAGCCCATTGATGATCGCGCACGAAGTAAGTACGGCTTCTACGAGACGTCCACCCGCACCGGGTTCGAGTATCCCAACGATGAACTGTACAAGGACACTGGCTTCCAGGGGAACATCGACACCAGCACGCCGTGGCTCAGGTACACGCAGCTCGCCATGTTCATACGCAACCCCACTCCCATAGTGGCCATTGTGTGCGATAGAAACGGACAACCGAGTAGCTACAGAGTGATATCGACGTACAGCCCATTCACGCTAAAGGCGGTCACGGCGAGGGTCATGGAGGTGATCACGTACACGAGGTCGGCCAGCTTCAGCACGCTCATGTACATCGCGTCCAACAAGCAGCTGCGGAGCAACAAGAGCCGGTCGCTGTGCGCAATGTACATCAGGCAGCTCCGGAACGTCGTGAGGACAATGGACAGCAAGTGGAACACGGAGTTCGACCAGGACTTCCTCTCAAGCCACGGCAACCTGCAGTACCTCGTGCTGTACAAGATAGCGCGCAAGCTGTGGAGGCCAGTGTCTGCGCTGTTCGCGAACCCGTTCAAGCAAGCCGACAAACTGAGGTGCATGGCGGAGTTCTTCGACGACCCCAGGATAGAGGAAGGCGAGGGGCTCATTGGGTGCTGGAACAGCAGGTGTGCGTTCGAAGTGGGCGACAAGATACCTATAAAAGACGAATGGTACAAGCTGGTGTACAGGACAGAAGAGGAGGCGGAGACAAACAAGAAGTCGGACGAGGCCAACGAGGTGCTCGGTGAGGAGTATGATGACGAGAAGGGCGATGTAAAGGTGTGAAAAGACATGGATTAAAATATACTTTTTATTTACTTACTTACTCGGCAACAAGCTCACTGTTTACTTACTTCCACGATCTGTATGTCCATCATTTCGTCCGGGTTGTCTTTCTTGGGCCTGCCCCTGCCTCTTTTGACCACCGGTAGTCGCTGAGTCTTCTGTGGTGTTGCCTGACTCGCACCAACGGGAAACGGCAGAAGTGGCATGTGTTGTGCTGGCTGTCGCATCGGTGGTAGTGTCGGTAGTATAGGAGGAGTAGGTGCAGGCATTGGCTGAACAGGTGTCTGTTTTATTGGCACATGCATGCGCATATTGTCGTGGCCGGGTACCTGAGTTGTCACGTGACTGGAGCCGAGGGTAGTGGGTGCAGCATCTGCGGGTACCTCAGTGACGTTAGCTGTTTCGGTGGCCTGGTTTCCTATCATGTCATCACGTCTTGTGTTGGCTGGCCATATTGGCAGTGCGCCTTGCGGGGGTGCGGCTGCGCGTTCCTTCTCCAGCTCGATATCGCGTATCTCTCTGTGCAAGGCCTGTATGACCTTCTCGGCGTACATCCCTATTTTGATCACGTTATTGGTCAGTTCGTCGAGTAGATCCTTTACCTTACGCGGTCGCATAATGTGGGCTTGTAATATATTATGTGATTCCTTGGCAAGGTCGATCAGTGTGCCCAGGTCGACGTAGAGTACTTGTCTAATCGACAGTATAGCATCATGGTCAGTGCGCGGAGGCTCAGCTACAGTCTGCCCCGGCCCGGTTTCGCCAGCAGGCACAGGTTCAACAACATCGGAATCACTTTCTGACATTTATGCGCTATCGTGCTGTGTAGCTAATTTGTGTATAGTAAGTGTTTACTCGATTATAATTTCCGGTATTTGTATATCCAGGTACCTTGGCCACCTTATGCGTATGTCCTCGTATGTGCTCGTGGACGTTATGGTGCTTATACTCGATGACGAGTCCGGCAGTACGTAGAACGGGTGTGGGTGGAGCGCGTCGTTGGGCTGGTCGGGTACAAATAAGCGGCATGACACGAGTCTGATGAATGCCATGGCTAGAGCGTGGTTCTGTTCACCGGCCCATAATTGAGCCATCAGGGTCATGACGGTCATAGCGAGCTCGTGTACCGTGTCCGGGTCCATCACCGCACATGCCACTGCCGTCAGAAATTCACCCGCCGGGCTGGATACGTCGTGCAGCGCTAGGCCTCTGAACACATGTTCGCCCATGATCGTGCTCATGTCTACTCCGCGGTCCGGGTTCATGTACGTGCGTATGCGCTCGGTGCCCCTCGTGAACATTTCATACTGGACAGGGTTGTCAGCTAGGTACGCCATAGCCAGCACCTGCGCAAAAGCGAGGAGTAGTATCCTGCCGTTTGGCCCAAGCTCACGCCCACGCTGCACCCATGTTGCCGTGAATGGTCTGTCTCTCTCCCAGAACAGCACCTCTGCGATCTCCTCCTGTGACAGCGCCTCTGGCTCATACCTGTCGTGCCCCGCGATACGGAGCCCCATGAGTATAACGCGTGCCAGCCTCTCGCCGACCTCGTAGTACGTGCGCTCGTTGTTCCACGGCTCCGGTGATGTCCATATGTTCTCGTCGCCGTTAGTAAACGCCAGGTCGCATATAACCAGGTCGTGTATGAAGTTGAACGCCTGTTGTGCCTTGTCGAGTACAGCGCCCTGCTCTTCCGCGAACATCTCCTCGACGACGAACCTGTGCACCATCTCTATCGGGCTTGTCATGTCTGCGGGAAACGGGTGGATTATGATGAGTATTTCGTGTATTCTGTACTTCACGCAGTCCATCTCCGCACGCATTTCGTTGTACGCACCGAGCACCTCCGCCAGACTCGCGACGTCACTGTTGTCACCGCCACGGAGCTCCTCGAGGATATCGACCGCTGTCTCGTACATGGTGTGTATGAACTCCGGGTCGTTGTCGAACACGAATATCTTCTTGCGCACCACAAACGCCAGGCCTGTTGGGCCGCTCACTGCTGTTGCCAGTCCGTCCTCCTCGAGTATCTCCTTCGCGTCTTTCGCGTCCCGCATCACATTGTCTATCACACAGCACATGTCTCTGTCGCCGAGCACCTCGACCGGCAGTGCTATCCCCGCAGCGCGCATCGCCGTGTCCGTCTCGACTATCATCCACTCGTCATGTTCCTCTGTCGGTCCCAGCTCTCTACCGGGATCTTCCTCGCTCATTGCGTGTGTCAGAACAGCTGTACGGTTATGACATTATTGTATAGTATACCGGGTAGAAATATATCATGTCTTTATTCGCTGTCTGTATTGTGTTGTGTGGCTGTGTCCTACTCGATTATGTCCTCTTCGCGTATGAGATCGTTCCTGTCCTCCATCGGGCATGTGCAATTCCGCTCCCTCCTTGTGGCGCTTACCAGGTACATCAATGCGGCCTCCTCGAGCTCGTACGTGCACGCCCTGAGCAGGAGTGGCCATGCGCTCATCATCTGTGGATCGAACATGGTGCTTCCAACCGGTATGGTGATAGTCATGAGACGCTTGGCAAACAACTTGACCTCGTCGAACTCGTCCACCGTCACGCCTGCTGGTGCATTCGTCAGTACCTCGATATCATTGGCAGTGATACACCGCTCCCGCAGCACTATGGCATCGATGACATCCGCAATATCCTGCTTCACCGGGTCGTCTATCAGCTTGACACGCGACATACTGGCCACTATGTGATACAGCTCTCGCCTGGCAAGCCCGCGTGCGCTCTGCATAGCCCTGTCGTTGTCGTGCGGTGTGTCTATCTGGCCCTCCGCGAGCATGTACATGCAGCACAACGCCCTCGGAAACTCCGCGAACTGCCCTACCCAATTCTCTCCCGGGTCTCTGCCGTCACTTGCAAGGGTGAGCCATCTCGATGCTTCTGCCCCGGCCGTTTCCGGTATCTCGTTGTCAACATCGCAGCTGGACCACCACACAAAACGCAGCCTCGTCAGCACCTCTGCGCATGACCCCTGTGTGTCTTTTCCGATCAACCTCATACTGTGCAGCCACGTCGCCCTGTCCGCGTCATGCGGCAACACGCTGTGCATCATGTACAGCATCATGTACACCGCGCGTGGGTACTCGTCAATGACAGCCTGTTTGGACGTGTCGTTCATCACTATACGCATCAGCATCGCGTCCGCGCTCATCGCCCTGACATACACCACTCCGCACTCGGCCAGCCAACTGTCTGCACTGCTTATCCTGCAATTGTCTGCTAGGAACCTTGCCATGTCGTACAACTCCTTTGTGTACCTCACCACTTCGGCCATCGCCTCGTCAGCGTCACGCCTGAGCTCCGCCGTGTACTCGTCTGGTATCTGCTCTGCGTGTGCCATGCTCTGGGATATACGCATCTCATTTGCCGTAGCGATGTACACTCCAGCAGCCACGTTGTATGCGAGGCAGGCGATGTTGTACCCCGACATGATATCAGGCCATGTGAGCATGCAGCTCGCTATCTCCGTCATCATACTCTCGTTGTATATTTTATACTCTAGCACAGTATGCATGGCGAGCACAACAAACAAGGGAGGACTCCCATCGGTGGTCATGTACAGGTTGTCCTTGCACGCGGCTGTAATCAGCGGGTTCATCTCCAGTATGACTGCCAGCAATTCATGGTAACTGTCCAGTAGCATGCCCGGCACGTTCGCGTAGCCTATGCCCTGTGCGTTGCACTTCTCGATTATTGTCGCGGGCGCAATGTNTTCCGGGTCCATCAGCACCACCGCCACATTCTGCATGCGCATAGCTATATCGTGCCTCGTGTCGTCCATTTTGTACGGATCCATTGTTGCGTGTGTCAAATAGTACACGGTGAGGTGATATATGGTTTGTTTATTCGTTATAGCATTATGTAGTTCGGCCTGTGCCGTGTGGGAACACTGCATGTGCGCGGTAACCACGACGAGGGCCATGGGTGTATTCTAGTGCCCTTTTTCCGGTATATGGCTCTCACGGTTCTATCGCACTCTATTCTACTCCCGTTATGCATGTAACCCTCCTCGTGACTGCGTCCGTGTTCCCTGTCTATGACTGTTCTCCAGTAGTTAGCCCCGTGCTCGCTCACGTTAGCGTATCTGGTCAGGTGAGTGGGCTCTGTGTATGTTAGATATACCACGTAATCATCTATGACCGGCGCGAAGTAGCATTCACTGTGCATACTATACGAGTATTCATAGCGGATGTCATCATTTCGTTTGNCTACTCCGCCAACTNTATAGTACGTGATACACGTATACGTTCCAAACAATTGGTCACCTGGCGAAGTCGTGCACNGTAAACTTATATACATTGTGTCCATGAGTATGTCCATCACGTCATCCGGAAGGAAACCGTGCTGGTGCCAGTAAATCATCAAAAACACGGCGATCCTGATTTTGTCATCGGAGCATCGTGTTACCCAGGGTATCTTGTATGGGCCATTAAAAAGAGCCAGCACCATTATGGCTATGTTCAGCGAGTACTCGTCAGACAGGTAACCTG